>Ga0222716_10000398_pt1 | contig 37353 bp, 49 predicted proteins | sample C33_13DmetaG_FD_165044 | JGI IMG/M metagenome (GOLD analysis project Ga0222716, IMG submission 165044) | Estuarine water microbial communities from San Francisco Bay, California, United States - C33_13D | ecosystem: Environmental > Aquatic > Marine > Unclassified | place: USA: California... | reverse complement strand
CAAACTGTTCCTCAGACACAAACTCAAACTGTTCCTCAGACACAAACTCAAGTTGTTCCTCAGACACAAACTCAAGTTATTCCTCAGACACAAACTCAAACTGTTCCTCAGACACAAACTCAAGTTATTCCTCAGACACAAACTCAAACTGTTCCTCAGACACAAACTCAAGTTATTCCTCAGACACAAACTCAAACTGTTCCTCAGACACAAACTCAAACTGTTCCTCAGACACAAGAAGGTGATGACAAAACCGTCGATTCTGAAAATTATCAAATGTATTTGATGATAGCACTTATAATAATCTTCTTAATCATTATAACAGTTTATTTACTTTATTAAAAAAAATATTTGGCAATAAATAAATGAGTTCTGGTGATTCTTGTCCGCCGCCACCCACAAGTGATGAAATAAAAGATGCTGCTGAAAAAGCTCTAAACGCTATGAACGCTTCGAGCGAGTGTAAGTCTAGATTTAGATCTCTCACAGATAATAAACAACTTACCATGTCAGGTCTTGCTGTAGCCCCCTTTGCATTCGGAATGGGTAGCACTACTGTAACTCAGAATACTTTAGACGAGACTACTACTCGTGAGGGATGCGGAAACATTTTTGCAAATATATCTCAACAGATTACTTCTACGCAGAATATATTGTGTTCGTTAAATAAGAGTGATAATAGAACTACAGTTAGTGCTTCCGCTAATTCGACTATTAAAATTGTTTCAAAACCCCCGACAGATCTTCTAGTGAGACAAAATATAGCGCTATTAAATAGTATTAAAAATCCTAAGTTGCCTCAATTTGTAAATGGCATGTCAGAAAGTATATATAATTCTCTTTTGGCAGCCTATAATGAAACTATTGTTTCTAATAACAAAATTAAAGCCTTGTTTACTCCATCAATTACTATTACAAATTCTAGTTTTAAAAATGTAGCAAGTTCGGAATTAAATATAATAACAGATACATCAAAGGTTGATACTACAAAACTAGTAGAAAATGCTACCAAAGTTGCGAAAACTCAAGCCGCGCAAACTCTAAGCCAAAAAACTGGATACGGTGGAAATAGTCCACAGGTAAAACAGCTTATCTCAAGTAAAGTACAGGAACGGACACAGAGTATAACTGACGCAATTAATGTTTCAGTGAATAACCTTACAATAAAATCCACTTCATCGAATACTTTTAATATGGAATCGTATGGAGCAATTAATCTTGACGGTATCGTAGTCGATCAATACGCACAAATGAGAGTCATAGCTAAAAATATCATGACCATCGCTACAAATATGGGCAAGGAAATTGCTAATAGCATAATTCAAGACTCTGCATCAACATCAAGTTCGGAAATCAGTGCAGCGGGTCAGGAAGCAGCTCTAAAGGAAATTTATGATGGTTTCGCAAATGTGGTCAAAGAAAATGCTGAGTCAGCTACAGGTTTAATTGATAGTACATTCGAGGGTGTGAGTAGTGTCGTAGAATCTGTCGGAAGTATTTTTACAGGCATGTTCACTATTATCATATTTGTTGTTGTTGGTGTAATAGCGGCCGCTCTAATTTTCGTGCCGAATTTGCTACCTATTCCCAGAAAAGGACAGGGTGCAATAGGAATTATTATTTCTGTTATATTAACTTATTTTATAGTAGCTTGGTTTATGTCTTGGTGGCCATTCGGTAAAGATAATATGGAACAGCCGATGCCTCCAACTAATGATATTAGACCCGTAAAACTTCCTTATCAATTCAAGAATACAGGAAAATTTTCTGGATATGCTTTCACTAAGACCCTTGGTGAAAAAAGAAAAAAGAGTGGTAATATAATTTAATTATATATAAACTTATTTTAAGAAATGAAATATACTTATATATGAAATGAAGGTGATAACGAGATCTGGTTTAGAAGAAGAAGTTAAGTTTGATCTTATAACAAATAAGATCAAAGATCTTAGTTCAGAAGACGATCGTTGGGGAAATAAGCTTAATGTTGACCCAGTATTTATTGCCGGAAATATCTGTGGTCTAATTCACGACGGTATTACAACTTCTCAATTAGATGATTTTTCGGCAAGTCTTTCTGCTACATACTTCAAAAAAGACCCAGATTATCTTATCCTTGCTAGTAGAATATCTATTAATAACCATCATAAAAATAATAAGTCTTCGTTTTTGGAAACTATGCAAAGTCTTAACAAAAGCGGTGTTGTATCGGATTCATTTTTGAAAATTTCATTAGAAAATTGTAATAAAATAGAAACTATTATAAAATACGATCGCGACTACCTTCTTACATATTTCGGTTTCAAATCTTTAGAAAAGTCATATCTACTTAAAAATGAAAAGTGCATGGAAAGACCACAACATCTTTTTATGAGAGTAGCACTTGCTATTCATTCTAAAGATATTGAAATGGTCGAAAAAGTTTATAATTCCCTGTCTATGAAGTATTATACACATGCAACGCCAACACTCTTTAACGCGGGAACTAAGTATCAACAGATGAGTTCTTGTTTTCTTCTCGGAACAGAAGATTCAGTAGAAGGTTTATACAAGACTGCTACGGACATGGCTCTTATTTCAAAGTGGGCAGGCGGAATCGGTGTACACATTTCCAATGTTCGTGCAAAAGATTCGTATATTAATAAAACTGGAGGAAAAAGTAATGGTATTATGCCCCTGTTGAAGGTATACAATGATATATCTCGTCATATCAACCAAAGTGGAAAAAGAAATGGTTCATTCGCAGTTTATATAGAACCTTGGCATGCAGATATTTATGATTTTCTAGATGCAAAAAAGAATAATGGGGCGGAAGAAATGAGGGCAAGAGATCTATTTTATGGACTTTGGATACCAGATCTTTTCATGAAACGTGTAGAAAATGACGAGATGTGGTCCTTAATGTGTCCAAATGAATGTCCAGCGATGGAAAACTTTTGGGGAAAAAACTTCGAAAAACTATACATCTCATTTGAAAAACAGGGTAAATATAGAAAACAGGTCAGAGCAAAGGAATTATGGGAAACAATTATTAATTCTCAAATAGAAACGGGTTCTCCTTATATACTTTACAAGGATGCATGCAATAAAAAGTCAAATCAGAAAAATTATGGAATGATTAAAAGCAGTAATTTGTGCACGGAGATTATTGAATACTCTGATACAAAAGAAACAGCAGTTTGTAATCTGGCGAGTCTTTGTCTTCCAAGTTATATTTCGAACGGTAAGTTTAATTATGACCTTCTGGGTGAAAAGACCAAGGAATTGGTTCATAATCTAAATAACATTATAGATGTAAATTGTTACCCAACAAAAGAATCCAGTTTTTCTAATAATTTGCATAGACCAATTGGTATCGGTGTTCAAGGTTTGGCCGACGTTTTTATGATTATGAAAGTACCTTACAACTCCGAAGAAGCTCGAACTATTAACAAGAATATTTTTGAATGTATTTATTACAATTCATTGTATATGTCAAATAAAATGTCTAAAACATCTGGGGTATACGAAACATTTAAAGGTTCTCCGGCAAGTCTCGGAATTTTACAATTTGATCTTTGGGAAAAGTCTCCTTCTTTTTATTCAGATGAAAAATGGAATTTGTTAAAACAAGACATAACAAATACAGGACTACGCAATAGTCTTTTGGTAGCTCCTATGCCAACTGCGTCAACTGCACAGATAATGGGTAATAATGAATCTTTCGAACCTTATACTTCTAATTTATATACACGTGCTGTACTGTCTGGAAATTATGTTATTATTAATAATCATCTCATAAACGAACTTCGTGAACGTAAATTATACTCAAGAGAGATAGTAGAGAAAATCATGTTGAATAAAGGTTCTATACAAAATCTTGAACTACCTCAAGATCTTAAAGATATATATAAAACTTCCTGGGAGATTCCTCAAAAGAGTATACTAGATATGGCTATCGACAGAGGTCCATTCATATGTCAGAGTCAAAGTCTAAACTTATTTGTAAATCCTCCTCAACCCAAAGTTATCCATTCTATTCATTTTCATGGTTGGAAAAACGGGCTTAAAACCGGTTCTTATTATATACGAACAAAGTCTATACTTGAATCTCAAAATTTTAGCACCGAAGCGTCAAAAGAAAAAGACGAACCTAAAGAATGCTTGATGTGTAGTGCGTGATTAATAAAATTATAAAAATAACGAGTAATGCTATAATTATATATTCCGTCATTCTATCGCAATTACAGATAAACACATTTAAATCCTTGATAAAATTTTTCATGAAATCTTCAAAACTAGGAGAATTTTTATCAAGTCTTAAGTTTACCGTGTCATGGTAGTCATAAGTCCATTTTATAAGATCATCTCTGCTACTGAGAACTTTTTCCCAATTAACAAGTTCGTTCATTTTTCTTGCTTCTAAACTACATTTATCACATGGTAAAATATTTGCAAAATTTTTATAAAACGTCTTATAAACTTTTTTATCTTTTTCATTTGGGTTATCCGGGTAAGCAAACGCAGTTAAATGAAACGTTTTCCAAAAATGAGGACCCCAGAATTTAGGTTTTATATTATTTTTTGAAGAAAGGTGGTTTTCCATTATTATTTAACATAACAAAATAATATAAAAGTTTAAAACATATAAAATAACCATGGAGCATTCTCTCGATAATTCTTGGACACTTTATCTTCATTATAAAGATCTTGGAGAACTTTATAATGACAATTTAGAGAAACTTCAAGATATTTACACAATAGAAAATTTCTGGAGAACTATGAACAATGTACCAAAAACATACGAATTGTTTTCAAACGGAAACGGAGTTAAAAAAATAAAGAGAACCAACGCAACGCCATGTGCTTATTCTTTTTTTAGGTCAGGTATTAAACCTTGTTGGGAAGATCCAATGAACTGCAATGGTTTTGAATTTTCTATTAAAAGTGGGAAAAACTTTGAAAAATTTCAGCAAGACTGGATGAATAGTCTTATCACAATAGTTTGTAATAATAAGTATTCTTCTTTAACTGGAATTAGAGTGGTAGATTTAACAAAAGGTAACAGTGTTTTATACAGAATGGAATTTTGGGCCGATTCTGAGGAACATAAAGATTTTATACAGAGTATGTTAGTAAACGATTTTAATATTGTTTCTAAAATGTCATATAGAACACATAAAAATATGAAAGAAATTTAAAAAAATATTAATATAGATTAAAATGGATTTTGGTAAGAAAAAAGATTCTAAGAAGGTAATGTCGCCAAAGAAACTTAAGGCCTCTCCTAAGGCAAAAAAGGTTATGGATCTTAGATGGGCAAAGGGTATCACTCTCAAAGAAGCGTGGGCACAAGTTCACAATACTTCTAAGAAGGCTTCGTTTGGAATGGGACCTTGTCCACAAGGGTTTGAACCAAATCAGCGTTACGCTGCTAACAAGGGTCAGCGCGTTTGTGTTAAAGAATGCTCATTTTATCAAATGAGAAATCCAAAAACAAACCGGTGTAAAAACATGACGATAAAATCTCAGTTAATTTCAGAACTTCCGAAAGGTTATGAACGTGGTCCAACTGGAAGATTGCGTAAGATTTGTCTCCCGGGATACTATCGCGATCCGGTTTCTGGGAGATGTAGGAGAATTAAGACCATATTGCAACCTCTTATAGCCCCATCTTTAATGGATTTTGGTAAAGTTACTGGGACAGCAGGTACTAGTTGGCAAATGAATAAAAATGCAAGAGGACATCCCATGTCATCATTCAGTAAGAAATGCGGTTTTGGATCGTGCTATTCATGTGGTATTAATTAAATTAAAAAAAAATATTAGTTATAATTAAAATGGAAAAAAAAGATAGTCTAAAACAGCTTCAAAAGATAGCAAGAGCCAACGACGTTTCAATATACAAGAGACGAAAGGATGACATGGGTTTCACAAAGAAACCTCTTACAAAGAAAACTCTTCGCGCTCGTCTTACACGCATGAAGGTTCCTCATAATTTCGGTATGGCAACAGTGTGTTTACCTGGGTATTCTCCAAATAGAAAATACAAACGTGGTCGTGGAGCGAAGATGTGCTTAAAGGATAAAGAACCCAATATGAGTCTAAGTGATCTACAGGCTATCGCAAAAGCCAACGATGTTTCCATATACAAGAGACGAAAGGATGACATGGGTTTCACAAGGAAACCTCTTACAAAGAAAACTCTTCGCGCTCGTCTTACACGCATGAGGATTCCTTATAAATTTAGTACTTTTTCTGACATGACTTCTGCTTACCTAGGAAAACGTTACAAGTTCGGTAAGTATTCTGGATCTTATCTAAAGAGTAATTATTAAATATTATATAACAAAATATTCAAAAAATATAAAGTTATATATTATAATAAATTATAATGGAACCTCTTTTGAATGAAGTAAACAATAGATTTGTATTGTACCCAATTGTGTGGACGTCTGTTTGGGAAGCTTATAAGAAACATCAGCAAGCTTTTTGGACTGCCGAAGAAATAGACTTCTCAGCAGACACGTCAGACTGGGAAAAATTATCAAGTGAAGAAAAATACTTTATTTCAAATATCTTGTCGTTTTTTGCTGGTTCCGACGGTATTGTTTTTGAAAATATTTCAATTAATTTCATCGAAGAAATAAAAATCCCAGAAATAAGAGCTTATTATGGATGGCAAGCGGCGATGGAAACCATTCATTCCGAAACATACGCTTTGATGATAGATACATATATACGTGACCACACCGAAAAAATTAAGACTCTTAATGGAATAAAAGAACTGACTGGTGTTAAGAATAAAGCAGAATGGGCATGTAAATGGTTAGATTCAAGTCTTCCATTTGCAGAAAGACTTATAGCATTCACTATAGTGGAAGGAATATTCTTTTCTGGCTCTTTTTGTGCTATTTTTTGGCTTAAATATGTAAAAGGTTTAATGACAAAAGCTCTTGGTAAAAGCAATGAATTAATAGCTAGAGACGAATCTTTACATACAGATTTTGGTATTCTTCTATATTCATATGTTAATAATAAGTTATCAAAAGAAAAAATACACGAAATGTTTAAGACCGCAGTTGATATAGAAAAAGAATTCATTTGTGATTCTTTTAAATGTGGGCTTATAGGAATCAATTCTGAAAAAATGAAAACTTATATAGAATTTCAGGCAGATCGACTTCTTCAAAAACTGAATTACCCAAAGATATACGATGTTGAATGTCCATTCGAATTTATGGATACTATATCACTTGACGGTAAAAGTAATTTTTTTGAACAAAGAGTTACAGACTACAACAGGCCAGAACAGATAAAAGATAAAACTTTAGAAATTTTAGACGAATTTTAAATATTTTTATTTAATAAATGGGTAACATAGGTTCTACGATGATTACAGTTCCGGACAAAGATGTCATGATTAAGATATTAGAGCGTCTAGTTGAATTAGAAGAAATGATTAAAAAGGGCACTACTTTAACACGTGTACAAAAATTAGAACGCAAAGAATTATTAAAGGTCGCCAAAGTTATGAGAACTGTACAAAAATCAAACTTTTTTTAAAATAAATACATTTAAAGAAAAAGATAAAGGTATTATATATAATATGCTTGGTGAGTCCTCTAGTACCGCGTCTGATGTAAGTCCTAACGAAACTATTTCTATTACTTTAGATGAGATTAAGTTAATGATCAACGTTATCGAAGTTGTCTCGAAGCGTGGAGGATTTTCTCCGAGAGATTTTAGCGCCGTGGGTAAACTATACGAAATGATGATTAAGCACGTCGAGAAGTAATTTTTTTAAAAAAAAATATAATTTGAATATTAATAATGACAACTAAGAATATTGTTAATATTCAAAATAACAAGTTAGATTTTTATGTAAATGGAACAAATAAATTTAATGTATCTCTAAGAGGTACAAATTTTTTAGAAGTCAACGAATTGGGTTACATAATAGCTACGCAAACTGATGCGGAACCTACAAATCCCAAAAAGGCAGGAACATTTGATTTCGAGGGATATATTTCTCACATAGATAATCATAACCTCGAAAACTTACTTAACGTTAACGTAACTTCTTTGGAAGATAGTGATGTGTTACAGTATGTTGGCACAAACTGGACAAATGTACCGGCAACGTCGATTGGTGCTACTGAATTAAAAATTTCAGACGGCTCTGTTAATAGTACAATAACTATAAGTACTGATACTTTAAAAATTTCAGGTACGGCTAATGAAATAGAAACTTCAATTGAGGCTACTCCCGGAGAAATAAAAATAGGTCTCCCAAATGATGTTATAATAGGAAATAATCTAACAGTAAATGGTAATCTAACAGTAAATGGTACGAACACAGTTCTTAATACAGAGGTTAAACTTATAGAAGATTCTATTATTGAATTAAATTATATAAATGGTGAATATAACCAAGCTTATGATTTAGGTTTCGCTGGTAGATACACTAATACCCAATATTGCGGTTTTGTTTATGATAGTAGTGCAAATCATTTTAAAGCTTTTGATTCTATGACTAATTTTGATAATGATACTAAAAAAATTGAAGACACAGACGGAACTTTTGCTAACATTGTTGGAAAGGGTTTCGAGTCAAATAAGGGACAAATTGGATCCGAATTGATTGTAATTTCTAATGCAACCAATTCAATTGCGTCGTGGTCAGCTTCACACAGTATAATTGTATATTATGGCACGGATAATTTTGGAATATATTGTGGGAGATTAATTGCATGTTCTCATTCTAATGGTTATTCGTCTTTTGCTATTACGACTTTAAATTATACTTTAAGTATCAGTACTGAAGGCACTGTATTTACCGCTACGGTAGATCTTGAAACAAAGGAGATGACTCATAACTATTTAACTTATAACGACAGTGACGAATCATTTAGTTATACTCCTCCCGACGATGCCGGCGTGTTTCCTCCTACACTATTAATGAGAATTTTACCAATTACTGCGATTAATTTTTAGTCGGTTAATAAGAATAAAAAATATAGTTTATTATTAATAATGACGTCGCACAAAACAATCGTAAATATTGATGGTCATAAATTCATTATTAATAATAATGGAAATTTTGGTATAGATACTACTAATCCTACTCAAAAACTACACGTAGACGGTGGTATTAAATCATCTGATATAATAGTAACTGGGTCTGGAATAGAACCAGTTTTAACAAAATTAGGTTCGACCATATATGGTGAAGCCGCTGGAGACTATTTTGGATATTCAGTGTCTTTATCAAATGATGGAACTATAATGGCCGTTGGAGCAATATACAATGACGGCACCGGTACAGATAGTGGTCACGTAAGAGTATATGAATATTCTTCTGGCTCTTGGTCACAATTGGGTTTAGACATAGACGGCGAAGCCGCTGGTGACTATTCTGGAATTTCTGTATCTTTATCAAATGACGGGACTATATTGGCCGTTGGAGCAATATACAATGATGGCAATGGTTCAAATAGTGGTCACACAAGAGTATATGAATATTCTTCTGGTTCTTGGTCACAAATGGTTGAAATAGACGGCGAAGCCGCTGGCGACGCTTTTGGACTTTCTGTATCTTTATCTGGAGACGGAACTATATTAGCGATTGGAGCAATATTTAATGACGGTGTCGGTTCAAATAGCGGTCATGTAAGAGTGTATCAATTTTCTTCTGGTTCTTGGTCACAAATGTTTGAAATAGACGGCGAAGCCGCTGGAGACTCTTTTGGAAGTTCAGTATCTTTATCAAATGATGGAACTACATTGGCCGTTGGGGCAATATTTAATGACGGTGTCGGTACAGATAGTGGTCACGTAAGAGTGTATGAATATTCTTCTGGTTCTTGGTCACAAATGGGTTCAGACATAGACGGCGAAGCCGCTGGCGACGCTTTTGGAATTTCTGTATCTTTATCAAATGACGGAACAACATTAGCTATTGGAGCAATATCTAATGACGGCGGTGGTTCAGATAGCGGTCACGTAAGAGTATATCAATTTTCTTCTGGTTCTTGGTCACAAATGGTTGAAATAGATGGCGAAGCCGCCGGAGACTCTTTTGGACGTTCAGTATCTTTATCAAATGACGGAACTATATTGGCCGTTGGAGCTCACCTTGCTAATAATTCAACTGGTGTTGTAAGAATATACCAATTTTCTTCTGGTTCTTGGACAAAAATAGGTTCAGACATAGAAGGCTCTGGTCTCGGAAGTATTTTTGGATTTGCAGTGTCTTTATCGCGTAATGGTAAGATTGTGGCCGCATGTGAACCGGAAAATGATACAAACGGAACTGACCGCGGCGCGGTAAGGGTTTACACCATAATTAATGACCTAGTACAAGCAAGCAGTTTATCAAATAGTGTATATATAAATGGTGATACTGAAATTTTTGGACAAACTAAAATTAGAGATACATTGTCTGTTGGTACCAATCCTAATATAGGAACAGAAGGCCAAATATTAGTAAGTAAAGGAACAAATCCTATAGAATGGGTAGATCCGACATCTTCTGATATAATAACATCGGCTACATCTGGAGGAGGAATAACAAGTCAAAAAACTCAGTTTGTATATACTAATGGAGGTATAACAACACTTTCATCAATAGAAAGCAAAAACGATTCTGGAACTTATAGTATGACTCTCAACCCTTATGATAATAATCCTGGTCAAAAAGGAGTAACTCTATTAGCAAATAATAATAATACTCGTGTTGGTATTAATGTAGCTAATCCAACAGAAGAGTTGGAGATAGATGGTAATATACAATTAGATTCTAGTAACCAAAGTAGAATAATATTTTATGATACACAAAATAATCACGAACACGCAGAAATAGATGCATTAGGTGAAGGAACTAATGGAGGACATTTAATATTTCATACAAAAACAGATTTAGGAAGCGTGTCTGAAAAAATGAGAATTACAGATACTGGTAATGTAGGTATAGGAACTACAAACCCAAGTGAAAAATTAGAAGTAGATGGAAATATTAAAGTTAATAATAATATTCTTGGAAGTAATCAAACACTAAAATTATTTACAGATACAACTTCTATTAATAGTTATAGTTTTATGGCAATGGGAAATACATTAACGACTATTGGTTGTCCTTATTTCCGTGTTCTAACTAATTCTAGTAATACAGATTTGGGTATTGAAAGATTTACAATTAATAGTGCTGGTGACGTAGGTATTGGAACTTCAGCTCCAATTGAAAAACTAGACGTTGCTGGAAGAATTAAGGGAGACAATCTTAGTATAGGATCCGATCTTATTTACACAGATGGTACAAATGTTGGTATTGGAACTAAAATCCCAAGTGAAAAGTTAGAAGTAAATGGTAATATTAGAGGAGATAATTTATTTCTTGGAAAACACAATACCACTCCTTTAATAGAAATGTTTTTTGAGGATAAATCAGTATCAACTGGTAATAATAATAATCACGCAATTTGGGACACAAAAATAGAAATAGGTAAAAGTGATGATTTTACAAATAGTCCAGCATATCCTCCTAGTAATGCTTATGGTATGAATGTTCAGGCAAATAGCGATGGGCTATTCGTTGGTGTAGAAACCTATAACGATGGTAATGATTGGAGACCACTACTAAAATGGGGAGATGACTCAACCGACACACCATTTAGAATAGTCTCACAATCTGGTGGTCATAGCTACGAGTTTGGAACAACTGGAGATTTTAAAATCTCTGGAAAAAATTTTTATATAAATGAAAACGCAAGATTAGAAACTAATGTAGTTGGAAATGATGCAGATTTAATATTTTACACAAAAGGAGGAGGAGTTCTTAATGAAAGACTGAGAATACTATCTAATGGTAATGTAGGTATAAACAAAACAAATCCAGGTGAAAAGTTAGAAGTAAATGGGACAATAAAGGCGTCTAATTTAAAAATTGATGGTTATTTAGATTTAAACCCCGATGGTGATTTAGCATTTAATGCTCAATTACGACACGATAATTTTTATCCTAGTGCTAAACCCGACCAAGTTAAGATGTTATTAAGGAATCACGCCTTTTGGTATTTACAAGATGGAACTGATACAGCAAATGGAGGCGATGGAAATAGAAAAATGAGTATTGATGCTCAGTTAGAAGTAAATGAAACTTTTTTATGTACTAGTGATGCTACAATAAGAAATGCATTTTTTAATTATCAGTTTGGCGGAAGCAGAGTAACTATATCTCATAAAGATCAAGCAAATAAAACAACTGGATATGCTCTTACATTTGACAATAATAGTGGTACAGTTTTAAACGCTGAATCTGGTTATTTTTCTGCTTTATCAGTTGCTGATAATTATCAACTACGAGTTTATAACGACCACATTAGATTAGGAGATAGAGATTTTGGAAATTTAAATAATGTAGCTGTTTCAGTTGATGCCGCAGACATCGGTGGAACAGATGCGGTTGGATACAGTACCAGTAGTGATGGTAATTGGATTTTAATATTTTACAATGCAGCAAGAAATGGTAACAAAGGTAAAATTAGAGGAACAGGTGCATCTAATGGAGTAGTTTATGATACATCAAGTGATCGTAGATTAAAAGAAAATGTTACTCCTATGCCTAGTATGTTGGAAAAAATAAAACAATTAGAACCAGTGTATTATACTTGGAAAAGTGATGGTAAAAAAGGAGATGGATTTATAGCACAAGAAGTTCATAAAGTATTTCCACAAATGAGAGATTACAATTGCTGGGACAAATGTAAATGTGGTATGACATTTAATGATGCTTGGGATGGAAAAACTTGTATGTGTGAAGAGTGTGATGTAGAAAATCTAAAAGATGTAAAAGGTAATGATTATATTTTTGGATTAGATTATGGTAAATTTACACCGTATATAATTAAGGCAATGCAAGAACAACAAGAAATTATAGAAAGACAAGAAAAACTTATTGAGTCATTAGTATCAAGAGTAGACGCCCTAGAAAAAAATTACGTGTAATTTATTAAACCTATAAAGCAATTTAGCAATTAATTACTAAAAAAAATACCTATTAAGAAAATAATATAATAATAAATAAAATGATTTCAATTGAGGAATATCGTGCAATTGAAGAAACTGCAGAAGAAGAATGGAATATGATTTATAATAATAAAAAAATATCCATAGAAGCTCTTGAATATATAGAAATTAAAAAAAGAGGTAAAGGCCCAGAAAAGCCTATATATAATTCGTACTCTGATATACCGGGTCCATTTTACGATCCTATTTCAAGTCATGTACATATTTTTAAGAAAGATTCTTTGATTAAAAACTTTACTTCTGAACAAGATCCAAGATGCAAATTTGTTCAATATAGAGATTATAAACCGGGTACTTACTGTTCTATTTGCCATTGTTCTTGTGAAAAGTTTCATTTTAATTTTATTGGTAATAATAAAAAACCAAAAATAAATTCTGATTTTGAATATTTTTCTTTGGATGAAAACTCTAAAATTGAAAAAGAACCTTTTACCAGTAGTAAAAAATCTTATCATGTAGAATGGAAACGAGTTATAACACGTGCCATCCATTCTTTGAATAATAAAAAAATAGTTTATCCGATAAGTAAATACAAATCCCTTCTTTTATGGCCTTGGCAACTTACACCTTATCAAAAATTCAAACTTGAAAATAAAAATTACAAAAATTCTTGTATATTTGTTAAAAGTAAAATTGATTTTTTTCGCGAAGATTATGCATGTATAGTTTAAAGTTTTAACTTATCATACTATAAATGTCAAAATATGATAAGTTATTCCTAAACGTTGCAAAAGAATTTTCTAATATGTCTTATGCTAAAAGAAAAAAAGTGGGAGCCGTTATAGTCAAAGATAATTCTATTATTTCAGACGGATACAACGGAACTCCAGTTGGGTATTCAAACGAATGTGAAAACGAAAACGGTATAACTCATTGGTATGTTTTACACGCTGAAGCGAATGCTATTCTTAAAACAAGTAAAACTGCTCAATCGTGTAAAGACTCTATTTTGTATATAACAATGTCTCCTTGCAAGGAATGTTCAAAACTTATTATTCAGTCCGGAATTAAAAAAGTAGTATATCGAGAAAAATATCGTGACACGTCGGGGTTAGATTTCTTAGGAAATTTTAATATTGAGTGTATCCAAATAAATGACTGAAATTTACAATTTACATGGCGATATAGATTGGGACGAACTTAAAAAACTGATAGAAATTACTAAAGAAAAGGAAGTACAGCACACATGTAAGACATGTGGAGAAAAGTTTTTTTGTAATACTTATTATGGTAATTTCCCATTATGCAAAAAACACCGAAACTCGTTTAAAAAGTAAATATCTTATAATATATAGTATTAAAATGGATTCGACAGAGCGAATTGATAATTTAGAAAAGGAACTTTCAGAACTAAAGTCTCGTCTTGGAGAAAAACCAAAGAAAGAGCGCAAACCAAGAGAAATTTCTGCTTATAATACATTTGTAAAGGAAAATCTAGCTCAACAAAAAGCAAGTCTTGGAACATCTTATAACCACAAAGAAGCATTTAAGTCAGCTGCGGCTGCATGGAGTAAGAAAAAGACTGAGAAGTAAATTGTGTATTCTCAAAAACTTTTCTGGGTGATTATCGTCTCTCCATGTAACATGGTTTAAAGCCGTATGTGATAATTCGTGAGCTATTAAAGAATACAACTGGTTTATTTTTTTTAATTTTCCATTTGTATCTCTTAATGTTAAAAATATTAATCTACTCTCGGCTCTTAGTGAGCCGTCTTCGCCTATTTTAGTACCCCGTGTTCTAGTTACCCCCTTTGGTTTATTTAAACCTTCAAATTTAATATTACCTTGATCTCTTAATTCTTGCATTTCTTGTAACTTAAACGGAGTACTTAGTAACAGGTTAATTTCATCAGTATTGAATATGTTTAACTTTTTAAATATTTTTTTAATGGCTGCTTCTATGTCTCCAAGTAAAATAGCTGCAGCCATAGCATCTTTTTTATCAAGAACCTTATATTTTCCTATTTGAATATAATTCTTATCCTCATTGAAATCCCAAATTATCATTTTATTATATACATCATTTATTTATTCAAAATAATTTCAACTCCTCCATCACTTGTTTCTATCTTTTGGATTGTATTTTTCTTAGTAGGAAGATTTCTTTTTTGTTTAAGTCTGTTACGGTGATTTCTAAGGCTTAAAAATATGCTTAACGGCAAAACTTTAGACTTTTTTGGTATTAGGCCTATAGTTGTAGGCAACGAATTTATTATAAATGGGAATTCTTTTACACGTCTATCTAGTAACAAATGTTTACTTTGATTTTTACTAACTATTACTATTACAGTAGACATATGCGGCGTTTTATATAAATTTACTAGGGCATTATAGGATTTAATACAGTTTTTAAGTATGTAAATTGTTTGCATTTAAAATATAATTACAAATTTTTTATAACTTTTAAAATATATATTTATAATAAATGGAAGATCAAGACCCAGATACTATAGATCACGACATTTACGATGAAATCGTAAATCTAGAAAGATGGCAAGACACTCTTTCAGATTTAATAGCCACCAACGGTATATCACAAGAAGATTATGATATAGAAATGTTAAAAACTAGATATTATTTGGACCTTCGTACAAAAAATTATACATTAGAAGACGACGACGCAGAAATTCTGAGAAATCTAAGAAAATACAAAGAGTCTCTTAATGAGAATTATAAAATGGGTATTATAGACGAAGAAGAATTTAATAGGGATTTTATAAATATTCTAAGAAAGGAATATGAAATACTGCGATCTTCTGAAAGCGAAGGTGGTGAAAAAGAATACGTAGATTTAGATACTCCTTTAGAGGAGAAATTACAAAAATTACACGTGTCAGAAGTAAAATATAACAAGCGTATAGCAAAGGAAAACGGTATAACTTATCCAAAGTTACCAATTGGTATTAAGGGAGCCGAAGTAGATGATTATTATTATAAAAAGATGTCTGGATCTCCGTACACCGAAAATGTTACAATAGAAAACTATCTGAAAAAATTACACGAGACTAACAAATTAATAGGTTATCATACTTCTTCTTATGAGATACAAAAAATTGTATACAACAGTGAAACGAACAAAGGCAACTACGAGTTCAAAATGGTGGCTCCGATGAGTGAAAATATAAACTCTCTTAAAATGACAGAGGGTCGTGCAAAGTTACTTAATCCAACTGAAGAAGTTTATTCTCAGAGACTAATAATTTTAAAAAATAAATTAAGACAGGTGTCAAGACAAGATCTTTTAAAATGTATAGGAGTAAGAACATTTAGGTATATGTCTTACATTGAAAGATTGAGACAGAATAAACAATTCGTATTTAAATTTAGAGAAAATCCAGAAGATTTCCAAGCTCTAAGACAGATACTTCAGATCGAAAATGATAAATTCTATAAGATAAGTGCGAATGTTCTTTTCAAAGACTATGTTTATTCTAGACCAGATATAGATATAGAAAATGTTTCCAATTATCAACAAAAAGGACAAGTCGCGTATCTAGCTTTTAAGGAGGGTGTAAATTTAAAAAATATGGATGATTCATTTGATAATTTTGTAACTATTAAACCACTCGATGACCCTTTGTATACAGAACTAAATAAACAGAGAGGGTCTGAAACAGAAGTAGTGGACGCATGGGAATTAAGAACTTCTTTGCCCGGTAGTGATAAAAAAGAATTGGTTAAAAGATATCTATCTTTTGAAGATTATCTTTTAGACCTAAAGGATACTCTTATCGAAAATAGTAAAGGAATATCTGGAAAATCAAGAGATATTTTAAAAGAAAGAATAAGGAAGATTTCTCATTATTTAAATTATTCTGAGGATCTTGAAAGTGTTATAAGCACCGGGCAGATCCCACTTGATAAACTGTTTCAAGACAGGAATAAAGTCCAACAAATGCGGAGAAAAGGTATATATAAGTTAATGGAATATATAACAAGTTATTACCCGGGTGCACAAGTTCTATCAGAAAGGGCAGAATCGGACGTATTTAATTATTCTTCTTCGAATTATATTGAAAATATAAACAAGTTAATATTTATATTTAAGAACTTTTCTGATAAATTATCGGATTTTGTTGAAAGAGATGAATCAATCGTTAGTCTTTTAACATATGAAACTCCAAAAACATTACCAGAGGACGACATTGACCTGTCTGATAAGAATGGTACAATAGAAAAAATATTACAGTGGAAACCAATTTCAAGTAATTACGACAACTACAAAAGTGAATTAGAATCATCAAATCACGATTTTAAGAAATTTAAAGACGATCATATTGAACTGTCAAGTCTGCAGATTTCGGAAATTATGTCAGAATACTCTGAGCAAATACAATGGTTTAGATCTTTAAAGAAATATTCTGAATTAGAAGCACCCGAAGGATATATTGAATTAAATTACAGACTTAGATTTATACTTCGCGAAAGAAATAAATTACCATCTAGAAGAATATACCGAGTAGCTAAAGTATCACAAAGGATGTCTACTCAGAGAGATTTAGCTATAATTTTTAATACTTGTAAAATAGAAGAGTCTGGTAAGTATTCGATATTGGCCGAAAATATAATTATAGGTCTATCAAAGTCTCCCGAAGACTACTTTTATTATACTAGTATAATAAAGAAAGGATATGATAAACTTTGTCAATTCTTCAATGCTGTAAAACCAGACGTTAAATTTGAACCAAGTATTTTGATACCTGTTATAACAGAATTTTTGATAACAGAGGGAGACTTTGATGTTGCGGACATTGATAGACTAAGACTATTAACACAAAGAATGAATAATGATGAACTCAAAGATTATATTTATACTTTAAGGGGGGATATATCTGAAGTTTACGTTGAGGCTCTACAAAATGATAATTTATTTGAAAAAGCTATAAAGGTAATTAAATCAGCTGCAAGAGAAGAAAGGCTAAGAAGAGTGGCTATGGTAGCTAATAATATATATAAACCTCCAACTATAAGCTTAGAAAAACCTATTAAAAAAAGATTTGGTCTTGATATTTCTTTAGATTACATCAAGGTGGGTGATAATTATGTATATGGTGGTTATTATCCCACGTTTTATCAATGGGGAGAAGAAGGAGAACTTATAAGAGAAAATTATTCTCGTGCTGATATAGAACAGCTTGCTATAATTTTTAACATAACAATAATAGATGATTCATTTGAATTATACACAAATATAATGAACTTTATAGCTCAATATAACAATACACGAGTGAACATAGAACGTCTTAATTTTAGCCCAGTCGAGTACGAAACATACTATGAGTATCTCAAAACAAAAGTTAAAACTATAAATTATACTATAAGACCTAGACTTGGTATAGCTGACCCAGGAGAAGTATTTGCGGTTACAAAAGACGATGAGTTACAATATGGTGTACCGTTTGATTTTAATGAAGATTCTATTCCTATATACAGCTCGGATCTAAAGCAGTTCGCAGATGACTCATTTATAATAATAGAAGGTCCCGCTATATTTGCAGATACATCTCTTGGTAATAGAATCATATCAGATAGTTATATACTCATAGAATATTTAGATTCAAGAGGAAAACCAAAAGTTTTTAGAGAAGGGGTAGCCCCAAAGAAAATTATAAAGAGACCACTTGACAAACTCGATACATGTTCTAGATTTACAAAACAGGAAACATGTGACAACCCGAATTCGTTTTCGCTAGAAATTGATAGATTAAAGTTTAAATGTAAGTGGTTAGACGAAAAATGCAAAGGTATAGCGATAGAAGATGATACTCTACGAAATTTTAATTTAAATGAAGTAAAGTTTGATAACCCAGAATTTCAAGAACTTTTTAATACGGCTTTAAACACATCTGTAGATTATATCGAATCAATAGTTAAAGAGAGAGACTCGACGAGAGATGAAATAATTTTATTATCAAAAGAGCAAAAACATAGGTTATATAATTATTACCTCATGTTATTAGATAATGAAAAACCAAGTGTTTTACAGGAAGAGCCAAAAGAAGAATTTTATAGTCTAGTAGATGTATTTGACGTCTTGAAAGAAAAGCCTAAATTAAACGTGACACCGGAATCTCTAGACGAAAATTATAAAACTTTTACAATATATGATACAAAACCAACTCAAAGAAAATTACCTATTAAAAGAATTATAATTGATAACGAATATAGAATAGATGGTATGGATTTTATAGTAAAATCTTTCAATGAAGACGGAACTGTAAATTGCGTAGTAAAAGATCTATTAGATGAAGTTGTAGTACTCGAAAGAAGCCAATTTAGGGGTACATCTGTTGAAATCATAATGAAAACGTCGCCGATTTTCTGTTACGTAAGCAAAGAAGACTTTAAGTATTTAAAAGATGCACCTGGTTATTATTGGTATCTTAAGAGTGAAGACTATAAAATAGAAAAAGGAGAAGTTAAGATGGCTGAAATAACAGAAAAGAAAACATTTGTACCACCAAATTATGTACATCCATCTAAAGAATTAAATGGGAGACCTTTAATAACGAGAGACGATATATTTTCTGCAATGAATAAGACCGCCTTCTGTGAATTAGCTACAATTGACGATTTCGCTTATAACATTATTTCACGCATTAATATAAATGAAGACGCTATAGACTTTGCTCTTAAGAATAGAGTAGACGTAGTTTCACTAACAGAACGTATAGTAGGAACTATTACATTACCGATCGTTTTGGAAGAATATGAAAGAATCTTTCCTAAAAAATTTTTAAGTGTTTCTGAATTAACTGACATAATATCCAAAGCGGTAGAAGAAAAAGATAAAAAGACTCTTATGGACTACTATGTAAGAGCCAGACGAAGCAAATTAGACAAGGATCTCCTAAAAGAAGCAAAAAATCTTATCAAAACACTTGCAGACGAAGTTCCAGTTGAGGAACCTAAAGTAGAACCCGTTGTAATAGAACCAGTGATTTTCAAATCTATTTATACAGCAAAGAGAAGGAGATAAGTTTTCGTTTGATATTTTTATTTTAAATATATATAATTTAATAAATGTCTATAACTATTGTTTTTCACAGAGACTGTAGAGCTTCTACAGATATTATTTCAAAAATGGATGAATTATCTGGTTACAAAATAGATTATATAGATATATACTCTGATAAGTTTGAATCGGATATAGAAATAGACGTTGTACCTATTATTATAATAGATAATAATGATATATACAAGGGCAAGGCTGCATTTGACAAAATAGAAGAGCTTAAAATAGGTAAGACTTCTAATAAGATGGGTAAACGAGGAATGTATCAAAAAGTAAAGATAGCACCAGAAGATTCGGGTTCTAAAAAGAAGAGTGTTAAAATTTAAATTAATACGTTTGTTATTCGTATTTTAAATATAATAAATTATTAAAATGGCTAACCAAGTTCCAGATTTTAACCAATTGATGAAGATTGCCAAGCAAGTTGCTTCTAATATGGAACCACCGCCTGGTATTAAAAAGGGTAAACAGATTACCGAAAAAGACATGTCTGGTATATTCGGACACGTAGCACAAAACGTGGCAAAGGTGATGACCCCGGAATTAATGAGTTCTATTCAGGAAACGGGAGCTTCGACGAGCTCTGATGTACCACCCTCAGAATCAAAGATTTCTCTTAAACATGAAAAAAAAGAAAAAAAGAAGAGGGTAGTAGAAATAGAATCTGATGACGGTTCGGATGAAGACCCTATTAACCTAAGAACTAAAGACATGCACTTTACTCTTAGTGTAACACTTGAAGAAATATATAATGGAGCAAAGAAAAAGCTTGCCATTCGTAGACAGGTATTAAATTCAGATTCTTCTATTGTAGATGAAAAGAAGAAACTTTCAATAAAAGTAGAACCTGGTATGATAGACGAACAGACCATTAGATTTAATCACATGTCTGATGAAAAGAAAGGACACGAAACTGGCGACGTAGTCGTATCGATAGATATTGAAGAACACGAATGTTTCGTAAGGGATGGTAATAACCTTTTGACAGAATACGAGGTATCAATTTCTGACTGCTATAAGCCTGTTTTTTATATTAAACATCTTAACGGACAGCTTATAAAGGTAACAGGTGACCCAATAGATTTTTTTAATGAAGACGACGAATTGAAGAAAGTACAGGGTCTCGGTATGCCACTATTAGGAGAACCTGGTAAATTTGGAGATTTATTTATTAGGTTCAAGTTTACAAATGAAACAAGGACCTTAACAGATGAACAGTTTGAACTTGTAAAGACTTTATTTCCACCAAAGCTAAAGTTGCCAGAATTAGGTTCAGAGGAAGTAGTTGAGAAGCATTTCGAGATGGTAACAGAGTCTGATCTTGAGTTTTTGGACGATTCTGACTCAGACGACTCTGATTATGATTCAGAAGAAGAATCTGATTCAGAAGAAGATTAATGTACTTAAAAATAAATAATATATATTACTATAAAAAAATGAGTACGTCTGGTATTCAATTTTTTATGGTAAACCCATTTGAAGAATCTAAAGAAATCGTTCAAGACTTGTATCAAGAAAACATGAACAAGGCATTTATTATTTTAATGAAAGAGATGTGTATTCCAGATCCAGAAGTTCTAGTTCAAGATGGTCCATTTACACTTATGATTAATTGCGAAGGAGAATCTAATATAATTGATAACCCAGATTACGAGTATAAGTTTCTAAAGTCCAAATTCTTCGATTTTAAATCTAACCTAATTAAGCTGAGTCTTTATTCATATTACAATGTAAAGGGAATTAAAGTTACAAAATTGTATAGAGACCAAGATCATTATTTCGTTGAACTCAAAAAGTATACCGAGTAAACGAGTAATAAAAATATCAATAAATAAGTTAAAAATACGCCGTAGCGTATTTGCTGATTACCAAGTGAGTAGCTTTGTTGTCTTAGAGAACCTTCTGGGTCTACAACCATTACTAAAACGGGGTTAAATATTTCGTCATAAGAAAGACTTAACAATTTAAATACTAAAAAAGAAACTATAATAGTTGAATTGCAATTCTGCATTAAAAATTCTTTGAAGCTCATTTATTATATAATTATATTTTTTTTGTATACCAATATGGAGGATCTCTTTTGGTCCACTTAGCAAAATAAGTTTTTTCCATATTGTAATAATTGTGATATGCACGTATGTCACGTGGGTGTTTGCAACGGTCTGGCATGGCTTGATGAACTCTTGTGATATTACCACGTGGTATTCCTACTGGAATGAAAGAAAGACAGTTCTGAAGTTTGACTTGTGAAGAGTGTACTTTACCAAAACGAAAAGTATATTCTTTACAGAGATCCATGAATAGAGTATATAACCATAAGTAATTACCAGTCGTCGCCCGTGTCCAGACTGTACAAGGATTATTCTTAAAGGCTATTTTATAAAGATTTGGGTTTTTATATTTTCCAGAGACATGGTGAGCAGAACATAACATTTGAGCATACTCTAGTATCATTTTTCTAACGTGCGCGTCACAGTGCATAATAGCACATGTCTTAGGACACAGAGATAAAAAGAAAATATTCATTATTTACACCTAAGTGTAATATTTAATTAGGTAATTTATTTTTATGCAAAATTATAAGATAATAAACCTCCTAAGATAAGCATTCCTTGGGGAGACAACGGGTTTTGAAACGAGTCGGAGAATACATTTTTCAAATAATAAAATCCAATGGCCTTTTCAATAGCTACATTGTCTTCTTCTGAGTTTTTATTAAAGTACATCTTTAACGTATTTAATATATGAAAAGGTAAAATCTGTAATAGATAAACAGCAGGTATTATAAACTTCAAATTAAATCTTGCTAACTTTTTATTTATAAATGCAAAAATTACAATTAACCATACAACAATATGTAATAAAGCTAATATATAGTAAATGTTTATACTTAAATCCATGTTTGGTATTTATAAAATATTTATTTATAATAAATGAAACTGGTTGGATATAAAATTAAAAACTATAAATAATCGGCGTTTTAAATTTCTAATTGTGTAAAAAAAAAATATTATTAATAATTAATAAATAAATGAAGGTTTTAGGTTTCAAGGCGATGGTAGTTGTTTCTGCCGTAATTCTCAATTTGCTTATACCTTTTATCCTTTCACCTGGGATTGGGTTGGCAGAGACTAGTGATAACTCAATGATTGTAAATTTCTTTTCAATGATTGCTCATCATAAGGAAACTCCTTTTGTTAGCTCAGGAATTGTAGCTCTAATCGTCTTCCTTTCACTTGTTATGACAGATTTTGCCATGAAGATGTAAAAAAAAATAATATATAAATGAAATATCTGTACGGTATGGGGTTCGAACCCATGAGGCTTTCGCCAGCAGATCTTAAGTCTGCCCCCTTGACCACTCGGGCAACCGTACAGATATTTCATAATAATAACTTCAATAATTCTTTAAGTTTATTTATAAAAAATTATTAATTTATAAATAGATTTCCCACTTTTATTTATAGAAAAAATTCGTGTGTTCCAAAAGTTAGATGAAATACTGTTCCTATTATAATTGTTTGGAACCTTGAGTGCTATTATTCTCGTGTAATTATAGAGAGAATCTATTATATCAATTACATTGAGACCGTCTAAAAATAAATCTACTTTCATCTTGGTTTTATAAATCGATCCTCCCCACGGTGGATCTATAAATATAACATCTTGAATAAGCATGAACTTAAGTATATTATAAGAACAATTAAAAAGTTTTTTATTTGTAAAACTTCCCATGTTATTAAAAAGAGTTTGAAAAACGCCCGAATTTATTTCTATACAGTTTACAAATTTAAAACTTTTTGCAAAAAAATAAGAATTTCCTCCTATACAAGACGTGGCATCGGTTATAATTACATCCGTGTTAACAAACTTAAGCATTATATTATTAATTTGCTTTGCTTGATTTTCAGTTGAAAATATAGTTTTATATTCATAAGGAACTATAAAGTCCATTGTTGATAGTTTTGTATAAGCTTTAATTTTAAACTATTTTTTTCAACTGCTTAATTTCTTCTTTAAGAGAACTTACGTTATTTTGGAGTACTTTAACTGTTTCTTCTATTTCCACGTAATTTTTTTCATAAGCACGTGTCTTCATCGAAGGTTCTTGTCCTTTTTCGCTTCTTAGTTGACGATTATAAACAGTTCTAGCCTTTGAAATCTCGTCTTTAATTTTTCTTAATTTTTCTTCTGTTTCTTTTAGCATTTTAGTCTTAGATTTTAATAATTCTTTTAATTCGGCAGGCGTTGTAATTGGGGTTATTTTCGCCCTTGGTCTTTTACTTTCAAAAATAGCCCTTAACATTCTTGAATATTCTCTTGATTTAGAAGAGTTTGGTTGATAATATATATAATGATCTTTGTCAGCTTCGTATGTTGTTATTCCACTGTCTATCGGTATAATCCCGAAAATAGACGGATACATATTCTTTGGGTATTTTTTCCAATTTGGGTCAGGAAAATACTTAGCATTTGAAGGTTCTACTCTATTAAAATTGTTATCTGTAAATATAACCGAACCTATTACATGATTATTTTCAATCACTGGTCCTCCGCCGAACCCAAGTGGTATATTTTCCATTAGAATAGGTGGTAATGAATGGTCATAATCATAAAGTATGTAAACCATTTATTATATGAAAATATTAATTATTTTAATTATTTCAGTTTTATTAATTATTTCATATACATTTTTAAAACAAAATTTATCTATTGGGAAGTGAAAGTCTTCTAATTTATAATATGCATACATTATTATCAAATAAGCTTCTAAAGAATCTTTAATATTTAAAGTTTTCCATATTGTATAAAGTATCACATAATCAACATCAGACATTTTAAAGTCTTCAAATCCGACTTTATCATTATAATATTTGAAACATTTACATAATTTTTTTTCAAATGAACTTACTATTTTTTTCAAATTTATATTTTCAATTTCATTAATCTCTGATATAAACTTTTGGACTTCGGTCATTATACATTATATAAACAAAGTTTTTAATAAGTTTAAGCATTAAAATAATAATATTTTTGATTATTAAATGAAAAGAAATTTGAGTCAAGATTCTGTAGATGAAAAATATTTTAATATAAAAGATTATAAAATAGACTCTCTTGCAGAGCTTATTAAAATGATAGAAGACTATAATGCAAAACCTTTGCCTTCTAAAAAACATCGCCGGTTTCTACCAGACAAAATGAGACTGTTGCCGAATATTCTTGAAGACCTTTATGAACTTAAAAATATGATAGGAATGTACAAACTTAAAAATCAAATCGTTGATCAAATACTGTTTTTCACACAGGGTATAGACGAAACAATAATGTTACACACCGTTCTCGAAGGTCCACCCGGAACAGGTAAAACTACGGTTTCTTTTATAATAGCTAAAATATACTCAAAATTGGGAATATTTAAAAAAGTAAAATTTAACATAGTTAAGCGTTCTGATTTAATATCAGAGTATTTGGGCGGTACAACAATAAAAACAATGGAAACACTTAATCGTTGCAAAAACGGTGTTATCCTTATAGACGAAGCATATTCTCTTGGATCTCAGCCTGGACAGGACGATATGTACGCAAAAGAATGTATAGACGCTATTAACCAGTTTCTAACAGAAAACGTCGATAAAATAATTTGTATAATAGCCGGTTACAAAAAACAATTAAACGAATCTTTTTTTAGTATGAACCCTGGACTAAAAAGAAGATTTCCTTGGACATTTACAATAGAATCTTATACTCCGAATGAATTGACAGAAATATACTATAAGCAAGTAAGTGCGAAAGAATGGGAAACTTCATGTGACAAAAATGAAGTTTCCAAATCTATAGCAAAATATCATTATATATTTGATGGCAATGGCGGAGATATAAATAGTATAATAGACAAGGCTATGATTATAAATACTAGAAAAAATTTTGGCAGGGAAACACTTTATAATATAGACCTATCCGACTTCATTGAAGCTTTGGAAATTTTCGTAGAAAATAAAATACAAAAAATAGATAAACCTCCATTCGGAATATATACGTAATTATAATATATAATAATATTAGTATGATATCTATCAAAAAAATAGATCTATTAGATATTAAAATATTAGAAAACGATGTTTATTATAAAGACTCGCTATTGGTATTAAAAACGTCCGTTTTAACAGCTATAAACTGTTCTCAGGATAGCGAAAACTTTATCAAATTAACTATTGATACAAATATAAGTAATCAAAATAGACTAAAAGAGACTATTTTATTTATAAATAGAAGATATCCAGATACTTGTTTTATAAAAGAACATTGCTTTTTATATCTAAAACTTGATTCTGATTCTAAATTTTTTGATTCAAAGGGAACTAAAATAACAAAAAACAGTTTAAATAGGGAATCAAAAATTATATGTTCAATTTTTATCAAAAATGGTATAATTTATTTACACCAGTGTATGAAATGTGATTCGTTTTAGTTTTATTTTTATTTTATAATTATTTTAATAAATGGACTTGTCTTTAAAGTTATTTCACCCTATTAAAACCAAGAACGATATCTTTTTTTCAAAGCTTATTAATGACGATTCTGAATTTTTTATACAAATTTCTAAGAATAAGCTACAAATAAACAAGGAAAATTTTAAAGCAAAATTAAGCATATCGGATTCTGAAATTTCTAAGATTAAAGAAGTAGCAGACAAGGTTATAAAACTTACTTCTTTAAATAGCGAGGAATGGTTTGATAAGTTTATTTCAGAAGAAGACTGTTCGTCTATATACAAAAATGCTATAGTAGATGATGTATTGCATTGTTTCTTTGATGAAAGTACAATGTTCTTTTCTTCTAAAGATCAACTTTCCATAGAAGAAATAGATAATCATTTAACTGGTATTTCTCTTTTAAATTGTACAGGTGTTGTTTATACAAAAACTAGTTTCTTCATTAGATGGGAGATTTCCCAATTTAAAATAAAGTCTGATAAAAAAAATATAAACAACAATTATTTAATAAAAGATTTGGAAGAACATTCTAGATCTCTTAAAGAAGATAATGTTATCAGAAAACTGAGTGACATTACTCTTTTTTAAAATGTTTAAAGATTTATAACATTAATAACTATAAATGGTGCTTATTTATACAGTTGATGGTAATATCGGATCTGGAAAATCTACATTTATTCAAAAATTGAAAGAATATTTTTCCGGGAATGAAAAAATTCATTTCCTAAAAGAACCTGTCGATATTTGGGTAACAATAAAAGACCCAGAAAAAAATATCATTCAAAGATTCTATGAAAATCAAGAAAAATACTCTTTTTGTTTTCAGATGTCTGCTTATATTTCAAGACTTTGCGAAATTAAAGAAGCTCTTAAAAAAGATTATGACGTAATTTTTTGCGAACGATCCGTATTTACAGATAAGTTTATCTTTGCAAAAATGTTATACGAAGATAATAAAATTAATGACATAGAATATCAAGTTTACAACAAGTGGTTTTATTATTTTATTGATGACTTGCCCGAAATAAAAAAAATTTATATCAAAACAAATCCAAACGTGTCTTATACGCGAATAATTAAAAGATGTCGTGAAGGAGAAGACAATATTTCATTGGAATATATTAATAGGTGTCACGCTTGTCACGAAGAGTGGCTAAGAGATGCTATTATACTAAATGGTAACGAAGATAACGAAATTAATCCAGAAATGTATAAAAAGTGGTTTAAAACCATGGAGGGTTTAATATTAAATGGAAGAACATTTAATTAAATCTATAAAAGAAGTAAATAGTTATCTCGGTAATTATTATAGGGAAAACATATACCAATCTGCGTTGGTTACGGAGCTTCAACTTACTGGGTATCTAGTACAGTCTGAAGTAATTGTACCAATTATTTACAAGGGTGTAAACGTAGGTTTTGAAAGAGCAGATATAGTTGTTTACAAGGATTCGGGTATTGAATATATTCTTGAACTAAAATCTCAATCTACGAGAATAGGTTCAAAAGAGATAAATCAATTAAAAAAATATCTATTAAATCTTGATTGTAAAAAAGGATTTCTTGTAAATTTTTACGATAAATTAGAAATTTATGAAGTAGACTCTTCTAGCCATAAAAAGATTTCCTGTGACACTTCATTGACACAAAATTAGCCTTAAACTTAACTATTCTATTGTTTCTTATTAATTTTATATCAAATATTGGTTCCGTGTTATCTGGTACCTTTAGTTTTTTTCCACTAATAGAGTTATGTAATATATATAACTCCTTTAGAGTTAAATTGTTAGAAAATTCCAACCAAATTTTTGCTGTATTTCTTCTACTGGTTATCATAATAGGTGACAAGAAAGTCTTAAAATCCTTCAATTGATTCACTTGATCTGCAGACCGAAAAACATGCGTCATTTTAAAAACATACTCTAATATCTTCCTATCTTTTTTTGTTAAATCAGTTTTTTTAACACTTATAACATAAATACCCTCCATTGAAAAAACTAAATGCATTAAGCACTTTAAGTCCGCAAATGACAGCACCAGATTCATATCTTCCCCGGACGGCCAACCATACACAGCGTTTTCTCCTAAATATGCAGACATTGGATGTGTATGAAAATTTATAACCCCAAACGGTGTTAAAACTGACGCTCCGTTTCCATTTGATATCTCAAAGTCTTTTATTATTTTGTTACATACTCCTTTTTTAGAACACTTATGATCTTCGAAATATATTTTCCCCCCAATTTCGTTTTTTCCTCTCTGGATATTATCATATATTATATCCATAAACTTTTCGTCCAGTGTCCATTCTACTACATCGGTCGTGTGTGTACACATTTACTTTATTGATAATATTAATTTTTGGGGTTAAATTTTATTATTTTAAAATTATCAATAAAGTAAATGTCTGACAGTCTGAATGTAAATGTCCTAGTTGCGGCAAAAGATGAATACACGAAACAGTTAGTTTCCGCTCTACAACCAAGAATGTATGAAATTTTAAAAGGTATTTTAGTGGAATCTCAAATTGATAATAAGAAAAATAGAATATCTATTTCTAAGTTTCAGATAGCTCTTAAAGGTGTACCAAATTGGACTGATTTTAAACTTGAAGAAAAAATTAAAAAGACAAAGGATTCTTATCCTTATCTAATGGATCTGATGACCGCTGTATTTGTAAGTCATGTAAAAATATTGGCATGTGTTAGGTTATCAGCAATTGACAAATCTATCAAGATAAAAGTACCGAATATAAATACGTTCTTACATAAAATAATAATAGCTATTTCTGAACATGTATACTATAACCCAAATATCATAGACGAAGGAAAAGAAAAATTATATTCTCTTATAGCTACATGCATAAATGATACAATAGGTAATCAAATACCCATTCAATTTATCTTGAGCGAGTATCTTTCTGGAGTTTTTGATGAAGACGAGCCAAAATACGAACCAGAAGACGAACCAGAAGACGAACCAGAAGACGAACCAGAAGACGAACCAGAAGAACAGGATATTCCACTTGTTCCTATAGAAAGACCGGTCGAAAAAATTGAATCAGGCGAAGACTTTTTAGACTCGAATGAAATAAAGAGTTTCGATGAACTAAAATCTAAGAAAGACCCCCTTACTATAAACAAAAGAGAAAACATCGAAGATTCTGAGTCTGAGTCTGAGTCTGAGTCTGAGTCTGAGTCTGAATACGCAGATGACGGTACCCCAGAAAAGGAGACACCCAAGACCACGCTTTTTTAAAATTTTTAAATTCTGTTTATTAAGTAAATGACCGTATTAAAAGATGCAATAAATTTACAAAAACGACAAATTACTAGGCTAAACAATTTGAAAAATATTATTTTAAATAAACTTGCCGAAAAAATAAATAATTTATCTAAAAATGGCCAATTAAAGTTTATATATAACGTACCTTCTTATATATTTGGGTTTCCAAGATACAACTTGGAAGATATAACGCCGTTTATCTTACAAAAATTAATAAAAGAAGGTTATTGCGCTTTTAAAATAGATTCGTCTAGAATATTTATATCGTGGGATATAAATGATATAAACCATTTAATAAAACAAAAAAAGAAAAATGAAAAAAGTTTAAAAAGTTTATTACCTATTATTAATATAAGATAAATGGGATCTTTTTTAACGTGTTTTTGTATAGAACTTGGTAATGATAAAATCGAAGGTCGACCATCTAATCGTGTTGAGAATATTAACGAAGATACTGATGATGAATTAGATTATATATTCAATAATTATGTCGTAAACAATCCGAGTTATTATAGATATACAAGTGATTAAATAATATAAAAAATAATAAAAGTATTAATATATGCTGATACTTTCATTTGATATAGGAATCAAAAATCTCGCTTATTGTTTAATAGATACAAACGATAGAACTATTTTAGACTGGTATATAATAGATTGTAGCGGTTCAAACGAAACTCTTAGAGTTATAGAAGAATTAGATACTCTTCCTCATATATTAGAAGCAGACATTGTTCTTTTGGAAAGGCAGCCATCTTTTAATCCAAAAATGAGGACGATGAGCACAGCGTTGTACGTGTATTTTCTTTTAAGGATTCAGCATGAACAAAATAGACCAATCAAAATACAATTTTACCCAGCTAAACACAAATTAAAATGCTGTGACATTACAATAGAACATAAAACAAAATGCAAGTATAGACAAAATAAAAATCTAGGAATAGTACATACTAGACATTTATTAAAGTCTCATAATGATTTTTTTGAAAAGAATAAGAAAAAGGATGACTTGGCAGATTGTTTTTTACAAGCTTATTCTTACATTTTATTTTTTATGAATTCGTAGGTACAAAAAATGCTGGTATGATAAGGGATACTTCTTAATAGATAAATAGAAATACCCCTGTAATACATTGCTGTATTCATCCCTTTTAAACTTTCTCCGTTCCTCGCCCTTGCACGAATTGTATCAAATGGATAAAAAATACTAGTAGCAATAGTTTTAGAAAAAGCGGTTACCAAGAATATATTAAAAGTATTATTTTCAATTTTATTTTTAAGATATTCGTAAACCGGTATTTGAATAGTAAAACTAAGATTTACAAGAAATGTTCCAATTATTCCTTTATAATAAGTACTAAACGGTATACTCCACGAGTGATATTTTTGTGTATGAGACATCTGTCTTAGATACCACAACGGAGATGTAATTATACTGCCAAGACAACAAGATAAGTATGCGGCTAAAGATTTTGGAAGAAATTCATTCATATTTTTATAAGATGAAAAATAAATAGTCCAAAAAGTAGGTATTGTTAAAATACCGTAACCAAGACCCCTGTAAAAAATATCACTCGTAAAGGGTATTTTTTTATTAAGTTGATAATTTACACGTATCACATCTAGACTATTACATGATACTGTAGATACTACACCCGCGGAAAAAGCAGGTAATATTTCTTCCATTTATTAATAATTATTTTTTATTTTTAAATTACTAATTTTAATTCCACCATGTATTCATATACCAAATACGCAATATTGGCACCTTTGAACATACCAAAAGAGTGATCCTGTAATTGATAAAGCATAATACCTATATCAACAAGATCTTCTTTGCGAATAGATATATTAGTCGGCTCAATTTTTATACCCGAGTCTGTTTCGTATCTCTCTACATTGGTTAACATCTTTGAAAAATTCTTAGGTTCATGTCTGTATTTTTTAATCAATGAAAAATAAATACTTATTATTAGTTCTATAAATACCCTGTTACATTTTTCGCTTCCAAATGTTCCGTTACACCTTTTATTTATAACCATTTGTAGTTTATAGCTCATATCCCCCGATTTTCTAATTACATCCTTGTAGAAGTCGTTTCTCATTTTATCTAATCTTTCTTGTGGTATTGCACCAAACTTTGTAATTATTTTCATTGGAGATTTCTTTTTACGATCACATCTAGATTTAATTTGTTTTTTAGATAAATCCTGTATAAGTTTAGGTGTTTTAGAATCTACTTTGACGCTTGGGCGACAGTAAGCTACACTTTCTTTAGCTTTTCTTCCACACGGTTTTATTTTTGGCCACGCACATGCGTCTACCCACTTTTCTTTATACCATCTACCTAAATTAGTCTTGTCTTTTTTACCAGAGTATCTCCCGCCTTTTGCCTTGTATTCTTTTACAAGTCTTCCGGAATCATATGCTCCCCATCTACGTCCTTTTATAGATTTCTTAATCTTATCTTTTATACTAGAATATAGTTTCTTATTGAGTACATTGGCTGGACTACTATATTTTTTACCAAATGAGTTAAGGTCTAGAGTGTCCCAACCTGAAACTAGGTTATCCAAGGCCCTGTCAATACCTTCGTCTAGTTCAACAAAATCCCACGTGAGACCTGCTCTATTTACTAATGCAACCAATAATTGTTGGTTATTATCAAAATTTCCCCATTCGTTATCATTGGGGAAATCCGTCATGATCGGCCCAATTGGTGAATCAGAATCGGAATATATTTCATACATTTGATTTAAACCATCATTGACTAATTGCCACCAAAAACTTTTATTTTTAAAATCATTGCTGGTTAACGTGTCGTAAGCTAATTTAGTTATTTTAAAACCGTCGTCATCTGTTATATCATAATTCAATAACAAATTGTCTACAAACCTTGATTCACCGCTTATTCCATACCGACGTTTTCCTATATTTCTCAAAATTCTCATGATCTTTTGTTTACCAGATAAAAACTCTCTTGTGCGTTTCTGTATATCACTTGCAGAAACTTCTCGTTGTATAATATCTTGGATATCAGGGGATAAACGACTAAGACTTGTATCATTAAATGGAATAATTGCTCCAAATTTTAATTTTTTACTACCTGAAATAGACTTTGGGAATTTACCAGTTTTGTTGTATTGACTTAATCTTTTTTTATAATCTGCAAGACTAGCTTTTAAAGTGGGCTTATTCCACAAAATATACATGCTTAGGTAACCTGGTCTCATTGGGTCTTCAGTACGGAGATCTTTTGCGTGTCGTGATATATATCTTTCTCTGCGCTCAGTGTCTTTATGTATTGTAAAATCAGACATACCTGATGCACCAAACTTTCTCTTGTATTCTTTTCCGCCTTTGGTAAAAGTAATTTCATACTTTTTCTTATCACCAGTGAGTTTCTTAAAATTCTTAATTCGTATCATTTTTATAATAACATATTATTTTTTTTTAGTACTTATATAGTGGTCTTAAAAAAGAGTATATAAAAACCCAATAAAAAGCTGTTACACCGGTTATTATAATTACCTTGTCGAATGTCGGCTTCTTATTATCGATTATAAAAGCTAAAACAAGTGTTATAAAAACATTTTCTATAATATCTTCAAAAACTACATCGTAACCGTTTTTAAGTTTATCATCTGTCATTTTATTTATTTATAAATATTTAAAATGAAAATAGAAAAGGCGCTTATACAAATTTTATTACTCCAGAGAGCAGAAGTATTTTATTATAAAAATAATATAATAGTATTCTCGGGTACACAAAATATTAAGGACGTAATATGTGACATTAATATAATTCCGAGGAAATGGCCTAAAGAAAAAGACCACAGAGTACACGGGGGTTTTTCACTAAGAACAGAAAGATTAATGTATAAAATACAAGATTTTATTGAAAGAAATGATAATTTTATAATAGCTGGTCATAGTTTAGGAGGAAGTTGTGCTATTTTATGTGCTTCAGAGTTAAAAAGAAGAGGTAAACATATTAACGCAGTTTATACATTTGGCGGCCCAAAGATGGCAACTAAAGATTTTGTTGATTACTATAGATCCCAATGTTTATGGGATAAAACTTATAATTATGTAACACCAAACGATATAGTTGTTAAAATACCTCTTTATCGTCCAGTTGGTAAAAATATTATACTAAATTTTGAAGAAAAAAATGGTATAATAAGTCACGACTTGAATACTTATATGGATGCTATTTAAACTTATTAAGATTTTCTGCGAAAATATAAGAATCCCGGCATATTTTTCTAGTATTTCCTAAACTTTCGGCTGTATGATCTATAGCTTTTAATATATTCTTAGCTCTTTCTTTTTCTGTAGAACCCCTCTTTAATTGTGACATGAAACGCAAGAATATTTTATTTGCGTTGTATGTTCGGATATCTTTGCACGTAATATTAGTTTGTACTTTTTCTTTTAAAAAAATGTTTAGATCTTTAGAAGAAATTGTGTTTCCACATGAGTCATGAAATAATTCTGGTCCTTTTATGCTTTTAACTCGGTTTATAAAATTAATAGAATCGTGATTTACTATTTTTTTGACATGTTCTATTCCTTTTTTACCTTTAAAACTCAATGTATTTCCATTAAGATGATGTTTCATAAGAGTAGTTATCCCATACGTACCATTTTCTTTTTTATAAGATTCGTTACCTACTCTTATATTAAGGTCATCCATTAGTTTAATTATATTTGCTATCACGCATTCCCTTGATAAATCCTTTTTAGAAACATAACTTTTAATAACTCTAGAGTATTTTTCGTGATTTAAAGTCTTAATTTTTAATGCTTTGTTTTTTTTAGATTTTTCTATCCATTTAGAATTATAAATATATTGTTTTCTCCCCTTCGAATCTACCCCCGTCGCTTGAATTTTAGCAGAAGCATCTGAGTCTATTTTAACATTTATCCAGTTTGGCGGTATTCTTAATTTTTTAATCCTTTCTAGATCTTCTTTTTTACATCTATATCTAAACGCGTCACCGTGTTTAACACGTGTTATATACATTTAATATACTACAATATAAAATATACAGAAAACTACCTAAAATATATAATTTTATTCCCTAGGGAATAATTTAATTGTCCATAGAACTAAGTATTTCGTAAGTATTTCTTCTTCCTATTGAAATAATTACTTCATTATTATTCTTCATTATTTTCATTATTCTTTTTTCCATTTTTTTATTTTTTCTTCGTCTGCGATTTTCAGAAGATCCAGCTATTAACATCTCGAATTCTGTATCATGATATTCGTTTTCTGTTTCATCATACGAATCTTCTTCTTCCTCCTCTCTTAACTTATTTTTACAAAACGGACATTCATTTTTTTTAAGCTGTTCATAACATTGAGAGCATAAAAAATGAATGCACGGTAAAAATGTTATTTTATCTACAGATTTTGTATCAAAACAAATAGAACATTCTAGATCCATATTTGAACTATCATTCATCTTTTTTTATTTTATGTTAATATATTTAATAATTTAACATTTCCATCTAAGATCGCAATTTGTACAAGTAACATAAGTAGTCATTGGTTCGTCTGCGGAGCGAGTTTGCATCTGGTAGTATGTAGTCTTTTTTGATTTGCATTTATTACATGTAAACATTCCTTCTTCTACTTTTTCTTTTTTAACGGTGCGTTTATCTATACATATTTCCTTTAATTTTTTCCAAACTTCTGGATTAAAATCTTCCCTTGTGAAATTTGCTATCTTATATGATTCAATTGAACCTTCTTTTATCATTTTTTTAAAATTTTCTGAGTTCGGTGTATAACTTATGTTTGCGAGTATTCTTCTTGCTATAGAAGAGTATTTTTTAACAAACTCAGATGAATACCATTTCAGTTCATAACCGTTTTCTTTGCAGTAAGCAATCGTAGTATTAAAAATTCCCTTTTCCATATTTATAACTATAACATCTGATTCTTCTATTCCTAGAAACTTTGACGCGTTTGTTAAGAAAACTTTGCGACGGTAAGCCATTTTATTTTATTATAAGATAATTTACTAAGATATTTATTTTTATGTAAAATATTCAGCGTTTTAAAAGCTTAAAACTTAAAAAAAAAATGTTTTTACAATATAAATGGGAAGAGGAAGAGGTAAATCTTTTTATGGTAGGGAATACCTAGAAGACGATAATGTTACACAAGATCAGCCAGTAAATGAAGTAGTTCCTGTAGATAATTCAGACTTAGCAGTTCCAGCAGATATTTCAGACTTAGCAGTTCCAGCAGAAGCTTCTAATAAGCCAATGATGTCGCATTGGATGTGGGTAGTACTTGCTCTTTTTCTTTTATTCCTTTTAATGGGAGGTTTGAACTTTTTAGTCGGAAATTAAGTTTAAAATAAAATATTAATGTAAATTAAATGTCTGACACTGAAGAAAACGTAGATTATAGTTTTTGGATTTATGTAACGATAAGTGTATTACTTTTAATACTGGCAGTTTATGTTTACTTCGCCACACGAGAGGCTGTTAGTTATTCACCATCTATCTCACGGGTAACACAACCTTTGGTTGCGGCATTTGATTCTTCGTCGGTTTTCAAGGCCTTGGCTTAAACTAATTTAAAAAAACATTACAGTCTATTATAAAATGATAAGACGACTGTTTTTTGACGAAGCCTATTTTCAAGCTCTTAAGTCTGAAATGAATTTTAATCACGGTGCGGTTTTAATTTATAGGGGGAAGATAATAGGGAGAGGGTATAACACCTATAATAATTCTAGTTATAATGAAAAAGGTTCTCTTCATGCTGAGGTTAGTGCTATCAAAGATGGACTTAAAAAGATCTCTCATAAAGAACTAAACAAATGTGAGCTCGTTATAATTAGAGTTAATAAAGTAGGCGATTGTCTACTTTCAAAACCGTGTTGCGATTGTGAAAAATTTATTAATAAATACTCCATTAAAAAAGTTTTTTATTCTTGAAATGCACATATATTCATAATTAAATAAATACCTGTTATTATGCTTAAGTTTGACATGAATGGCTTAAACTTAAAAGGGCTCATGTAAAAAATAATAGTCGCTGCTATAGTAAATAACATTAGTCCAGTTAAACCGACTAAGGCTATTTCCTTGTTTTTAGTGTAAGAACCATAGATGGTCATCAAAGATGTAATCATTTCGAAAACACCTGCTAAAAATACAATCCACATCGCATAATTTAATCTTAGTCCAATTTTATTTCCAAGTCTTATACCCTCGGAATTTCCAAGGTCTAAAATTTTATTTCCCCCGGATACTATAAACATTAAAACAAAAAGAGTAATCGCAATATTAATAGTGTCCATTTTCTTTTAGACAATATTTAAAATTTTGTAATATCAAATCCACAGTGCATATAATAATGAGATAACCCTAGATAATAAAATAGTATTATACAACAATCTCGCATTATTATTATATATAATATAATTAATTATCTCCTCCAACCGGGATCGAACCGGTGACCTC
>Ga0222716_10000397_pt1 | contig 37359 bp, 45 predicted proteins | sample C33_13DmetaG_FD_165044 | JGI IMG/M metagenome (GOLD analysis project Ga0222716, IMG submission 165044) | Estuarine water microbial communities from San Francisco Bay, California, United States - C33_13D | ecosystem: Environmental > Aquatic > Marine > Unclassified | place: USA: California... | reverse complement strand
GGTGCTGGCGGGGCGCTTTGTTTCGCTAGAGATAGAATAAAGGAAACCTAATTTAGAACTTATTGGAATAAGAGATCAGATCATCATTAGTGTTTCACGCTTACATTGGTTAATATGATGATTAATATGATGATTAGTGTTCGGAAAACCGTACTACTGATCGTACGGAAAACCGAACTACTGATAGTACGGAAAACCGAACTACTGGAGGGTGGATGGCAAGCACAGGTGGAGTCAAGATTGGGTCGTCATACGACGAGGCTAGAACAAGAAAAGTAAATGCGGAAGCAGAGATAGCCGAACTAGAGTTAAAAAAGATACACAGTGAGCTAGTGAACGCGGATGATGTGGTTTCGGCGTGGACAGATGTTCTTGGTTCTGTTAAATCACGATTGTTATCTATACCTACTAAAGCAGCGCCTGTTGTTGCGGCAGAAGGTAACGCTGGCGTTTGCCAAGATGTCATTGAGCAACTTATAACTGAAGCATTAGAAGAGCTGAGTCGATATGAGCCAAAGATTAGCCCAACAGAATCAACTGCAAGCAAAGTTGAACCCAGCGATGAAGGTGATGAGTCCGCCCCCAAAGAGAAGCGTAAGCGAGTGGGCAGACCAAGAAAGGCGGCTGGACTCGCAAAGTAGTGCGGAGCCTGGCCGATGGTATACATCGAGAGCGGAATATCAAAGAGGTATAATGGATGCGTGCTCGGACTCTAAAATACAAGAAGTTGTCGTCATGGCGGGCGCACAGCTTGGTAAGACTGAAGCTATTCTTAATATCATTGGGTATCACATTGATAACAATCCGTGTCCAATTCTGGTGTTACAGCCGACGTTGGAGATGGCTCAGGCGTTTTCAAAAGATAGGATCGCCGCAGGATTACTCCGCTCAACTCCCGTACTCAAAGGAAAGGTAAAAGATCCTCGTGCGCGTGACAGTGGGAACACAACGCTCCACAAAGTCTTCTCTGGCGGTGCGGTTACTATCGTGGGTGCTAATTCGCCTGCGGGTCTTGCGTCTCGACCAATCAGGATTGTTCTATGTGACGAGGTGGACAGATATCCAACGTCAGCAGGAAGCGAAGGAGATCCGATACAACTTGCTCGCAAGCGAAGCGCTACTTACTTCAACAGAAAGATCATTATGGTCAGCACCCCGACTAACAAAGGGGCTTCACGGATTGAAGATGCTTATGGCAAATCCGACATGCGTGAATATCATGTACCTTGCAAACATTGCCACCATCCTCAGATCCTCAAGTGGGCGAATGTAAAATGGGAAGATGGTCAGCCGGAGACAGCTAAGTATCTTTGCGAAGAGTGTGGTGTGCTCTGGGATGAGGCGGATCGTGTTTGGTCTATTCGTAATGGCGACTGGGTGGCGAAAAAGCCGTTCAAAGGTATTGCGGGATTTGCGATCAACGGTTTGTGTTCGCCGTGGACACCTTTGGCTGATGGCGTTCGTGATTTCCTTAGCGTTAAGAAGAATCCTGAGCAGTTGCGTGTATGGACTAATACTTATTTGGGTGAGACGTGGGAGGACGCTGGAGAACGTATTGATGATTTTGAGCTGGCTGACCGGCGAGAGGAAATGCCATTTGTCCCAGATGAGGTCATGGTGCTCACAGCGGGGATTGATACGCAAGACAACCGGCTCGAAATGACGGTGCAAGGGTGGGGCAAGGACGATGAATCTTATGTAATCGACCACGTCACGTTGTACGGCGATCCTTCTACGCCACAGCTTTGGGGTGATCTTGATTCTAAGCTACTTCAGCAATACGAAACGGCGTCTGGACGACTTCTTGGTATTCGCGCTGCGGCAATCGACTCGGGTGGTCACTTCACAAACAGCGTTTACGCATTCTGTAAGAAAAACCAAGGTCGTAGAATATTTGCGATCAAGGGTGTTGGCGGTGACGGTAAGGCTATAGCAGGTAGACCGACTAAAAATAACACTATGAAGTGTCCATTATTCCCGGTTGGCGTCGATACAGTAAAGGATTTGGTCTTTGCTCGATTAAAGATCAAAGAGGAGGGTTCTGGGTATGTGCATTTCTCAGATGCGCTCACAGACGAGTATTTTCGGCAACTTACAGCGGAAAAAGCAGTAACTAGGTTCCACAGGGGCTTCAAAAAGCGAGTTTTCGAGAAGGTTAGAGCTAGAAATGAGGCACTAGATTGTATGGTGTACTCAATCGCCGCATATAGTATACTCGGGGTGAATGTAAATGCCCTTGCGAGTAAAATTGCAGGGCAAGAACAACCTCAGCAACAGGAAAGTAAGCCTGAGAGGAAGCAGGAGTCGTTCGTTCCTAGCTATCCACGTAAGGGCAACTTTGCAAACTCTTGGCGATGATGGGCTATGGCAAACTTATTCGACGCTGCAAATGCTCCAGAAGGAGAACCGGCTGAGGTCGTCGTAGGCGACTTTGTGCAATGGAAGCGCTCCGATCTAGTTAGCGATTACCCGACAGCAACTCATTCAGCAGAATATGTCGCTCGAATAACGGGTGGCGGTAGCACCGAGCACAAAATAGCGGCTACTGAAGCAACTGATTACTACCTTTTCACGATAGATTCTTCGACTAGCGCGACGTATGACGCTGGTTTGTATCACTGGCAGTTAGAGATCACGCAAACGTCATCAGGCAATAGGATTGTCGTTGATATTGGCGATTTCGAGTTCCTGCCTGATATGGACAGCAATCAAGCTGATCCGCGAGTACACGCTGAGATCATGGTGGCTAAGATTGAGAGTCTATTGCAAGGAAAAGCTGACTCAGATGTCTCTTCTTACTCTATTGCTGGTCGATCTCTGACCAAACTTAGCTTTCAAGAGCTTGTTGATGCTCGTGATTACTACCGTCGCGAAGTGGTTAAGCATAAAAACGATGCCTTGATGAAAAGAGGCAAGAAAAGCGGCTCTACCATACAGGTAAGGTTCTGATATGGGTTTATTTGATAGGTTCACTGGCAAAAAACCAGAGAAAGAAGACAAAACGAAGGTTTTTAAGCGTTCTTACCATGCGGCGAATACTGGCCGACTTTTTGCCGACTATGTTGACTCACAACGGTCTCCAGACAGTGAATTACACCCTGTAATTACTCGAATGAGGGCCAGATCGCGTGATTTGGCTCGAAATAACGAATATGCAAGGCGATATTTTAACTTATTGAAGACAAATGTCGTTGGGCAGTATGGCTTTAAGCTACAAGTTAAGGCGTTAGATCCGCGCGGAGCCTTAGACACAGACGGAAATTCTGCTATTGAGCAGGCGTTCAAGGTATGGGGTAAGCGCGGAAATTGCACAGCAGACGGCAAAATGGGCTGGATTGACGTGCAAAAGATGGTTATGGAAGGTTTGGCGCGTGATGGTGAGGTCTTTGTCATCAAGCACAGAGGTAATTCGTTCCATGATTCATTCACTCTTGAGTTTATCGAGCCAGATCAGGTCGATGAAGAGAAAAATGAGCGCTTAGACAACGGCAGAGAGATCAGAATGGGCGTGGAGCTTGATAAGTTCCGCAAGCCTATTGCGTATCACCTTCTTACTTCGCATCCAGGCGATTATGACTTTGCAAGCATGGTTAAGTCGCCAAAGCACAAGAGAGTGCCTGCTGATCGTGTCATACACGTATTTAGTGCTAATCGAGCTGGTCAAACTCGCGGTGAGCCTTGGATGGCTCCAGCGATGGGAAGCATCAAGCAGTTAAACGGCTGGCGAGAGGCTTCTATCATTGCGGCTCGCATGGGCGCGTCAAAGATGGGCTTTTTCACGTCGCCTGGCGGTGATGGATTTGTAGCGGATGAGATGGACGGCAATATACCGTTAATTGATGCCCAGCCAGGTAGCTTCCACCAGTTGCCACAAGGCGTGGACTTGAAGACGTTTGACGTTGGCTATCCCACGAGTGAGTTTGATAGCTTCCATAAGTCGGTTCTCAAAGGGATATCGTCTGGTCTTGGTGTGTCGTATACCTCATTAGCCAATGATTTAGAGGCAACGTCTTATAGCTCTATTCGTCAGGGCGCTTTAGAAGAGCGCGACTTCTATAAGAATGTACAGCAGGTAATGATTGATCACTTCGTTCGCCCCGTATATGAGGCGTGGTTGAATTCTGCAATGGAAGTCGAGTCAGTTTTTATGCCGATGGCGACTTTTGATAAGTTCTCTTTAGCGTCAGAGTTCCGTGGTCGCGCTTGGAATTGGGTTGATCCCATGAAAGAGATGAACGCTGCGGTGCTAGGAATGAAGAACGGCGTATTGAGCCTACAAGATGTAGCGGCACAGTACGGGAAGGACACAGAAGAGCTTCTCGCAGAGATAAAGCGAGACAAGGATCTTATGGAGCAGTTCGGTATAACTTACGCTCTTGAGCCTTATGGGGCTGTTCAAGTGGGCATCGAACCTGATATATCAGGAGATGATGATGGCGAAATATAAAGGTGAAGACATTGATACTAAACCAACTGAAGGCATGGTTGCAGAAGCTAGACGAGGTCTTGATTGGCGCAAGGAACACGGTCGGGGCGGTACTGAGGTCGGCATTGCTCGCGCTCGTGATATTGTTAATGGGCGGGAGCTTTCTCCTAGCACTGTGCGTCGTATGTATTCATTCTTTTCTCGACATGAGGTCGATAAGCAAGGAAAGGGATTTAGTAAGGGTGAAGGCTACCCCAGCGCAGGAAGAATCGCATGGGCGCTCTGGGGAGGAGACAGTGGATTCTCCTTCTCAAGAAAAATAGTTAAACGACTCGACGCAATAGATGAGAGGTGCGACGAAATGGAAATAGAGACTAGAGCAGAACCTGATGGTCTGAAAGTTGGCGACATGGTGAGCTGGAATAGCTCTGGCGGTCGAGCTGAAGGCAAGATTGATCGTATTGAGCGCGATGGCGATATCAACGTGCCAGACTCTGATTTTACCCTCACAGGTAAAGAAGATGATCCTGCCGCACTCATTACGCTGTACAGAGACGGCGAGGCTACAGAGCGAAAGGTCGGACACCGATTCTCTGCACTTACTAAGATTAGTGAGCGTTACTATGAAGAAGAGCGGCATATCAAGAACATCACTGAGACTGACGACTCTTATATCGTAGAGTTTGGTAAGTCAGAGGAGCCAGAAATGGCTTCAGAAGGAGATGAAGAGCGAGTAGAGAAGCTAGAAGTTACTACTCGCGCTATGCAGATGGATGCGTCTCCGATTAAAGAAGATGAGCGACGTGTAAAGATGGCTCTTAGCTCTGAGGAGCCTGTAGAGCGATCATTCGGCACAGAAGTGCTGGAGCACTCTGAGGAAGCTATTGATTTGAGCTTCTTGAATTCAGGTAGAGCACCCGTTCTCCTCGACCACAACCCCGAAAAACAGGTGGGGATTATAGAATCTGTCGAACTCGATGGCTCGGCACGGCGTCTCCGTGCGACGGTGCGTTTTGGAAAGAACGGACTTGCTAGAGAGGCATTCGACGATGTTGTTGATGGCATTCGCGCAAATGTATCCATTGGATACGCTATCAACAAAATGGAACGTCAAGGCAATGACAAGTATGTCGCTAAGTCTTGGCGTCCAGTAGAAGCTAGTTTGGTGTCTATCCCAGCGGATGTCTCCGTTGGTGTTGGTCGGTCAAGCGAGCCTACACCCGAACCCGTAACCATAACTGTTAGAGAGGAAACTCCTATGACAAATGAAGTAGATGTTGCGGCCATCGAGTTAGAAGCTCGTAAAGCCGCCCAAAAAGATGCTGCTCAAATCGTTGAGCTTGGTGCGCGTCACAATCAGTCTGACATGGCTAAGAGAGCAATCTCTGATGGTCGTTCGGTAGCTGAGTTCCGTGGCGAATTGCTTGATGTAATCGGTTCAGAGCGTGCTCTGGAGTCGCAAGACATCGGCTTGACCAGTAAGGAAGTTAAGCGCTTCTCTATTGTTCGCGCTATTCACGCTTTGGCCAACCCAACTGACCGTCGTGCTCAAGAAGCCGCCGCATTCGAGAAAGAGTGTTCGGAAGCTGCTGCCGCTGAGTTCGGTCGTTCTGCACAGGGAATCATGCTTCCAACCGACGTTCTGCGTACTTGGAAACGTGACCTTAACTCAGCAGACGAAGCTGACTTGTTTGGCGAAGATTATCGCGGACAAGACTTCGTTGATGTACTGCGTAATGCTTCAAGCGTAATGCAGGCTGGTGCTCGTACTCTGAATGGCCTTTCTGGTGATGTCCGCATCCCCAAGAAGACAGCAGCGGCGTCAGCGGCTTGGATTGCTACCGAAGGTGGTGCTTCAACTGAGTCAGAGATGACTGTCGGCAATATCGCGATGACACCTAAGACTCTGGGTGCTTTCACAGATGTGACTCGTCAGTTGATGATTCAGTCAAGCATGGACGTAGAATCTTTGATTCGTGACGATCTCGCTACAGCAATCGGTCTTGCGATTGACTTAGCAGGTCTTGAGGGATCAGGATCAAGCGGCCAGCCTACTGGTATCTTGAACACTTCTGGCATCAATAGCGTTACTAACTTCGCGGCGGCTAATCCTACCTTCGCAGAAGTGGTAACTCTTGAGACTGCGCTTGCAGAAGACAATGCGCTCATGGGCAACTTGGCATACATTCTGCCAGCGGCCATGTACGGTGCATTGAAGACTACTGAGAAAGCATCAGGAACAGCGCAGTTCGTAGTAGAGCCTGGCGGCACTATCAACGGACACCGTGCGATTGTTTCTAACCAAGGAACTGCTGGAAACCTTTACTTCGGTAACTTCAGCGATCTTCTGGTTGGCTTCTTCGGCGGTCTTGACCTAGTAGTTGATCCATACACTGCATCAACAAGCGGAACTGTCCGTGTAGTTGCACTGCAATCTATGGACTTAGCTGTACGTCACGCTGTTAGCTTCGCTAAGGGTAACGACGGAGCCTAAGGCTAGTAGCCCGCCCTTCGGGGCGGGTTTTCTCTAAGGAGGATGTATGAAATACGAAGTAATTAAGGGTTGTGTAATCACTGGTAAGACCTACCGTGCAGGGCAAGTTGTCGAGCTTGATAACAAGCTGGCTGAGTCGCTGATGGGTATTGGTCGCATTGCACCAGCCGATGAGACTACGACAGAAAATCGTGCTGTAGGCGTAGAAAACTCAGAAGACAAGCCAAAGACTCGCAAGCGGACTACTAAGGCGAAAGCTAAGTAATGTCTGTTGAGACGCTGGATGATCGAAAGGTGTTGTTAGCTGACTTTGGAGTGGCCTGTACTGGCACGACAACTGGCGGCGGCTCTGTGTCGTTTAAGGCGATATATGATGCACAGCACTCGCTAGAGGAAGCAGGCGGTTTTGTCGCTTTCTCGCTCGATCAGCCGCGTCTTACTTGTGTATCTTCAGAGGTGTCTACTCTAGCGGAGGGGAACACCGTTACTGTGCCGGTCAATTCAGTTAATACCAATTACACAATACGTGTTGTAATGCCAGATGGCACAGGTATAACTGATCTGGCTCTGGAGAAGCAATGAGTCATATCCGCACAAGAATTCGTCAGAACCTAGTTACTACCTTAACGGGTTTAGATAACACAGGAAGTAACTGTTTTGACACGCGCGTATTCCCTATGCAGGCTAGTGCGCTGCCAGGGATATGTGTTTATACAGTGAGCGAGACAACTAGATATCCTAGTATGCGTCCACCAAGAACTTTGCAGAAAAGATTGTCTGCACGCATAGAGGTGTACGTTAAGATGACCTCTACATACGACGAAATGGTAGATCAAATAAGCGCAGACATAGAGGAAGCGCTGTATACGGATCTAACAAGGAGCAACTTAGCGACAGATACGCGAGTTGTCTCATTTGATACTGACTTCTCGGCTGACGGTGATCAACCTGTCATGGTAGGTAGGCTAACTTGCGAAATCGACTATTTCGCGGTTGAGGGTAGCCCAGAAGGTTAGTAAAATCGGGTTAATTAATTTTTCGTGAGGACGTAAAAATGGCGACAAACATAGGTAAGGACGGGGCGGTATACAGCGGTTCAAACGCTGTTGCTGAGATTAAAGACTGGTCTCTTGAGACCACATCCGAAGTTGCAGATGATACTGTAATGGGCGATACATGGATGACTCACACTGCTACGCAGAAGTCATGGACTGCATCATTTACAGCGTTCTGGGATCCTTCAGACACCAATGGTCAGCAGACTTTAGCGGAAGGCGCATCAATCACTTTGAAGCTGTATCCCACGGGTAACACTTCGACGCAGATTGAGTGGTCAGGAACAGCGACTATTACTTCGGTAAGTAAGTCTGCTTCGTTCGATGGTTTTGTCGAAGCTAGCTTTAGTGCTCAAGGTAATGGTGCGATGACTGAAGCGACTGTCAGTTAATGAGTAAATTAATTGATAGTGTAGTACAGCACTTCAGCAATCTTGGCGTCAGAGAGATTACAGTTCCAGAGTGGGATGCAACTCTCTACGTCAAGAATCTGACTATTGAGGACAAGGCAAAGTTAAATGCTCGTTCTCAAGACGACATTCACGATTATATGGTTTATGCGATCATCTTTGGTGTGGTTGATAAAGAAGGCAACGCTGTCTTCGATATTGGCGACAAGGTGAAGCTACGCCGTTCAGCGTCCTCCGCAGTCGTGGAAAGAGTCGCGAATGAAGTGCTTGCGTTCCAGACTCAGAATGAGGAAGAGCGCGAAAAAAACTAATAGATGATCAAGGGAACCCGACTGAGCTTTACCGTGTATACGAGCTAGCGGAACATCTTGGTCAGACTATTAGCACGGTTTTGGCAATGACGCCCACTGAGTTCCAACATTGGTGGACGTTTTTCAGTATAAGGGCGAAAAGGCGAGAACGTGAGCACAACAGATCCCATAGTAATTCACCTACAGGCAAAAGACGACGGCGTTAACGAAGTCTTTGATAGTGCCGAACGCGCTATAAAGAAACAAAAGAAAGCCGTAGACGACACGATGCGTCGGATGAAGGAATACCATCGGACGCTTGGGATGACCAAGCAAGAGCTTGAGATATATCGCCTGAAGCAGCTGAAAGCCAGTGATGCGACGATACGTGCTGCAGAGCGCATGGCCGCACTAACTAAAGCTAAAGAAAAAGACATCCAAACTAACAAGCGTATGAACGGTAGCTTGCGGATGATCCGTGGTGGATTTGGTCAAGTAGGCCACCAGCTTCAAGATATTACTATCCAGGCGCAGATGGGAACTGATGCGTTCATTATCTTGGGTCAGCAGGGTTCTCAAATCGCTTCGATATTTGGCCCAGGCGGCGCAATGATTGGAGCGTTACTTGCTGTAGGCGCTGCTTTTGCTTCTTATATAAGTTCGAGTAATAAAGCATCCGATAGTCTCAAGGAGTTAAAAGAAAGCGGTGACGAAGTTGCGTCAATGTTTCGAGATGATCTTTTTGGTGCAACAAGTGATGTCACAGAAGAGTTTTTAGCCTTAGCAAAAGCATCTAAGACGTTAGCTATTACTGATGCGTTAATAAATCAGGCTTCGGCAACTCAGGCGTTGGCAGATGCACAAAGTATGGTAAATAAAGAATTTACCTTCGTAAAACAGGTTTATAGCAAAGCTATAGATCAGTCCAGATTAGTTGCCTTGACCACAGAGGAAATAGCGGAAAAGTACGGTGTTGCCACTCAAAAAGCTGACGAATTTAAGACCGTTTCATTAGGGTTAATTAGCGACTTGAATGCCAATAGAGACACTTTTCTTAACTTTATCAACACAGAACAGCTAGAAGGTAGAGCGACCCCTGCACTGTTAGAACTAAGAAAAAAAGTCGATGACTTAGGAAAGGAAGGACTTAGAGCAGCAACCCAACTTCAAAGCATAGAAAACGTGTTGTCTCGCTTAAGAGAAGAAGGCCCATTAACTGCCCTAGAAGATCCTGCTACGGAAAAATCGCTACAGAAAGCAAGAGATACATTGCAGAGCATCAATACTAAATTTGATACTGGTGCGAAAAAAATACGGAATACGTATGTCGCCGCTATGAGGCAGGCAACAGAAGCTCACAATACTTTGGGTAGCACTGCTGAAGAACGAATGGCTACTGAAGAGCAGTTAATGTCTCAAATGAGCAATGCAATATTGGCCCATGAGCAGAAACGTGCAGATGCAGTTAGAAAGCGTCAAGAAGACGAGCAGAAAGATCAGCAAAAAAGGCTTAATAATATCGACAGAGTGCGAATTGCCGAAACCGATGCAATCGCTGCAATAAATGCCGAACAAGAAAGTAAACGTCAAATTGTCTTAAAGAACGTCAATGATACGGCTGAAGTGCAAGCTGCTGCTGCATTGAAACTAGCCGCTATTGAGTCTGAAAGACAAAGGAAGCTGGCTGATTTCCATCGCGAAAGAGTGATGCTGGAAGAGGATGAGGCAGAAAAGAAGTTCCAAATTCAGCAGAAAGGAAAACGCAAAATAGAAGATATGATGAACGATGGCACTAACAAGTTCGTCGAGGATCTTCAGCGCCGTGCTCATGCCTTAGAGTCCGCGCTAGCACAGAACTTTATTACTGAGTCAGAGCACGCTGAGTATCGCAAGCAGTTGCAGACTGAGTACACCAATCACTTACTAAACGAAAACCTTAAAATTATTGGTGGTCTAAAGAACGTAGAAGAGGGTTTTGTAAACGCATCGCACGCATTCATCACTGGCGCGCAAAACGGTACGGAAGCTATCCAACAGTTTGGTCGTGCTATCGTTGATGAGCTTATTAAGAGCCTCGTTCAGATGGGTGTTGAGCACGTTAAGCAGATGGTCATCAAGAAGCAGATCGAGGCTAAGGGATTATCTGGATCTGTAGCTATGAATGCGGGCGCTATGACTGCGATAGCTGCTGCGAGTGCTCCTGCGGCGGCTTTAGTCTCACTTGCTACAGCAGGCGGCAATTCAGCTCCTGCGGTCGCGGGTATGGGGACAGCATTTGCTACTTCGAGAGCTATGTCGTTGGCATCATTTGATGGCGGTGGCTTCACAGGAATGGGCGCTCGGTCTGGCGGTGTGGATGGTAGGGGCGGCTTCCCAGCTATCCTACACCCCAACGAAACAGTTGTTGACCATACAAGGGGTCAAGGGCAAGGTATCACTATCATCAATAATATCGACGCATCGGGCAATCAGGATGTTGACGAGAAGATCGCTATCGCGGTTACACAGTCGTCTCGTCAGACTGTTGAGCAAGTACACAACATGATGCGTAGAGGGCGTATGTAATGGCAACGTACAACTTCCCTAGCATTACTCCAACGAGTCAGACGTTTGAGCTTATAACGAACTCTAGGCAGTTTCAGAGTCCAGTAAGCGGTGCAGTGCAGACGCTTTCTCGTAAGGGATCGTTCTGGAAAACGCGTATGACGTTTAGCAACCTTCGCGGAAATGATAGAGCGGAGATGCAAGCGTTCATAGCTAAGATGGATGGTCAAACACACCGTATGAGGCTGGAAGACTACGGCAGGGTGCGTTATGGCGCGGCGACTTCACCTCAGTCGGTATTAGTCGATGGCGCGGGGCAGACAGGATCGTCAATCAGCTTGGATGGAGCTTCTAATAGCGTCACTAACTTCTTTAAGGCTGGCGACTATATGTCGTTTAATAATGAGCTGCACATGGTGACGGCTGATGCTAGTTCAAATTCTAGCGGTCAAATCACGGTAAGTATCGCGCCACCAATACGCAAGGCGACTACTAACAATGATGCGGTTCAAATATTCGCCCCGTTAGGAGTGTTTATGATGATCAATACTCCGCGATGGTCTACAGAATCTACGTATATCAGCTCAATTACGATTGAAGCGGTAGAGGATATCTTGGCATGAGTCGTGGCTTATCTACGGCAGTTGTGAACGCGCTAAAAGCGGATGTCGTTCGTCCTATCACGTTTGCAAAGCTCGACTTCTCTAGTAGCACCTTATACCTACATGACAGCATCGGCACGTTTACGTGGGGCGGTAATGATTGGCTAGGTGTTGGCGATTTTGGTTCGGTGTCTAGTATCGAGGAGGGTGCTGATATAGCGCCTTACAGTATCACTCTGACGCTATCAGGTATCGACTCTACGATTGCTGATATTGGCACAGCAGGAACTGAAGACTATTTCTTACGTGATGTAGACATTTATCTGGGCTTGCTCGACGAAGATGAGGCTCTGCTAGAAGATCCTAATAAGATTTGGTCGGGCTTCATGGATGTGATGACTCTTACGGCTGGATCGCAGGGCAATGACTTGATTCAGCTTACGTGTGAGTCTGAGATGGCTAAGATCAATCGGTCTCGAAACTTAAAGTACACGCACGCAGAGCAGCAGCGAGCCAATTCAAGTGACCTTTTCTTTGAGTATCTGCACGAGATAGCAGGCGCTAAGATACTATGGAAAGACAGCAACAGCGGTAACTTGGGTGTTGGTAGTGGAAGCATTGGCGGCGGAGGTGGCGGCGGTGGCGGCAGAGGTGGCCCAAGACCAGATCCAGGCGACCTCCCCTAGTATCTTTGCCGCGCTCAATCGCTGGCAAAAGGGAGAGTTTCAATACGGCACGCGAGATTGCGTAGCTTTCACTGTGTTCATGATTCGAGAACTGCATGGCGTTGATTACCGTGATGAGCTGGTGTACGCCACGGAAGAACAAGCCTACGAAATCATTCGAGCGCACAATGGATTTATGAATCTTATCGACAGCGTTCTTGGTCATCCTGCTGACTATCCCACGGTTGGTCATCCCGTAATGTGTGATTTACCTCGTATCGGACTGCTGATGGGGTTAAAATTGGGGGAGTCAGTGGCCGTTGTCACTAAGCGCGGACTCACGACGATTTCAGATAGATACATCGTAAGGAGTTGGGAATGCCATCAGCAGTAGCCGCTACAGTTACTTTCTTAAAAACGGTTGGTTTGGCAGTAGGCGGACTAACTATTAGTGGTGGCACAGCTTTGGCTATTGGTGCTGCTACTGTAGTTGCTGGCGCTATAGCGGCCCAGAAGCTCATATCGTCTTTATATTCAGTTCCTAGTCTTGATAGCGACAGTAGTCGTCAAGCGACTGTGAGAGGCACTGTAGAGCCTCAGAAGCTCATTTACGGTGAAGCTCTAGTATCTGGCCCTATTAGCTTTGTTGGCGTTGCAGGCACTGATAACCGCGATCTGTATCACTCTATTGTTCTTGCCGGTCATCCTTCTGACTCGATCTCAGATATCTACTTTGACGATGAAAGAATCCAGAGCGCACACATAAACGGATCTGGCAATGTCACGACAGGCGTATTTGGCCCGAAAGATGGCACAACTATCTGTGTTATAAGGAAGCTAACAGGAGGTCAGACCACAGCAGATTCCGTGTTAGATGGCGCTTTTAACACTATCAATTCTAGTGAGCACATCGGGACTAACCTTACTTACATTGTCACTAAGTTTACGCTGACTGAAAACAGCCAAGAGACTTGGGACAAATTCCTGCCGAATGACATTAAAGCTCTCGTTAAGGGTAAGAAGGTATATGACCCACGGCAGGACAGCACAAGCACGCATTACGACGCGAGCGTAGGTGTTTCTACCCAACGGTCTACGAACTCAGCGACGTGGGCTTGGTCAGATAACCCAGTCTGGTGTCTTGTTGACTATCTCACGGATGACCGTTTCGGTATGGATATCGACTTAGATCGTATTGATCTGAGCAAGGCGGTCGATGCTGCCGATATATGCGACGTGGCAGTAAGCGTGCCTGGAGGCGGAGAGAGTCGCTATACCTGTAATGGTGTGATCTTCGGGACTGCGACTCACAAAGCAAACATCAATAAGATTCTATCGTCTATGAATGGAATGCTTACCTATACTAACGGTAAGTATGTCATCAGAGCAGGTGCATTTGAGTCAGTCGGCACGGGAATGACGCTGACTGAAGATCACATGACTGGGCCTGTTAAGCTGAAGACCTCGTTTGAGCGTAATGAGCGCTTTAACACCATCACAGGTACTTTCGTTGACCCTGAGAAGAACTTCAAAGAGATAGAGTTCCCAAAGGTACAGATCACTAGCGCATTGACTCGTGACAACAGTGAAGAGCTGACACGCGAGCTTAAACTGAGCATGACCAATAGCCGGTACATGGCCCAGAGGATTGCTCATAAGCTAATACAGCTTAGTGACCTACAGAAGGTGCTGACTTTCCCGACTAACTTGGCTGGCGTAAATATATCAGTCGGTGATCGTGTCAACGTGACGCTTTCTGAGTTTGGCTATACGAACAAGACCTTTGTCTGTCTAGGATGGACGCTTAGTGAATCAGGCTCTGGCGGTGTAAACCTTACGCTGCGGGAAGATGACTCTTCATCTTATTCAGACTTGGCAGTATCTGGCTATTCCACGGTTACTCCTGCGGGCGGTATACAACAGGGTTTCTTCGGCGTTCCTGATCCTAGCGGTTTGAGTGCTACGGCTCATGTAGAAAGCATTGAGTTAGATTGGACTAACCCAGCTAACATGACTGGCATTATCGCTATCGAGGTGTTTGCTTCACCTAATTCGAGCTGGTCAAGTGCAGTCAAAATTGGTGAGACGATTGGTACGCAATTTGTTCACGACGAATCAAATGGTGTCGATCCTATTGTCGAGAACGATCAGCGTTATTACTGGGTGCGGGCGCGTCGATTCCCATCGGGTGAAGGATCTGATGCTGTATCAGACAGAAACCCTGATAGTGATACCAGTACCATACAGGCTACCAAGGGCGCACTCGGCGATCTTTCTGGGTTAGATACTGTCGGTGATTCGCAGATTGACGATAACGCCGTTACTAATAGAACGATTGCAGATGACGCAGTCGATACTGATCAGATCAATGATGGTGCTGTAGATACGGATCAGATAGCGAACGACGCCGTCGATATCACCAAGATCGCAAACACGCTAGAGACAACAAACTTCAGCACCACCAACGGAACGGGCTGGCAAATAAAGACTGACGGCACGGCTACGTTTAACGACGTAAATGTCAGGGGCGAAGTAGTTGCAACACAGCTTAACGTGCAGGACGCAACGATATCGGGAAGCCTCAAAGCGAATGAGCTATCAGACGGCATTGTAAAGATAACTAGCGTCTCGCAAGAGGTATGGAACGAGATTGAAAGTAGGGTTGGATCTACGACAGGAAGCACGGGGTTTTTCGAGGCGGCATCAGGCAATCTTACTGGTGGGGACTTAACCCTTACCACAGCATCAACAAAGGCTCACGCGACAGGCCAAACTGTATATTTTGAGTTAGACGCTGTTTACTTTTGGTCTAGCGCTACAAGCGTCAGCGGTAATGATCTTTTACTAGACGTGAAATTTCAACACAGTACCGACAACGTCACATATACAACCGTCAACACCACACAAATAACCGTTGAGCGTCATAACTACTTTAACGGTTTTATGTATGACATTGATAACAGTGTTCAGTATCAGCTAACGGGATTGGCCGCTGGCAACTACTATTTCCGTGTTTCACTTGAGCCAGTAGGCGCAACCCCCAACGCTTTCTCTATTGCTTACCTTGGTGTCCCTGTTTCCTTTGAGGTAAACGAGATTGGAACTGGGTCGGTATCGACAGGCGGCAATGCTGACACGCTAGACAACCTCGACTCGACAGCGTTCCTGCGATCAAACACAAATGACACGTTTGACGGCGACCTTACAATTACAGGTCAGCTAATACTAAACGGCAGTATTGACCAGTACAACGTCACAGATTTGGACGTGACCGACAAGACGATAACCGTGAACAGTGGCAACACGCAGTCATTGAGCGACGGCGCTGGCCTTATAGTAGATCGGGGTAGTGCAGCGGATGCGTCTATTACTTGGGATGAGACAAACGACAAGTTTACGGTCACAGACGAGTTCTATGCGCCGACGATAGCTGGAGACGATTTAGTTCTAAGGGAGTGGACTGGCAATTCTGCGTATGGGTCATTAGCGCACAAAGACCAATCTGGCGTTGAATACATGATCATTAGCCAAGACAACCACACCTTCATATCGGCGACGACAGGGTACGACGTAAAAATCAGGGGCGGAAATAACACCTCAACGCATGAGATTGTTGTCTACCCAGACCAAGATGCTACTGCAAGCGGAAATAAGATTTGGCATGGTGGCGACTTCACCTCCACGAACATAAGCAACTGGAACACAGCCTACACCTACAGCCAAGTCGGACACCTGCCGCTTGCAGGAGGCGCGCTTACTGGGGCTCTAACAACCACCGGAATAGATATTAATGGGTCTAGCGGCGATTCTATATTAAGAATAAATCCTAATAATGGAAGTTCTTTAGACGCAGTGGCTCAGTGGAATGGCAACGCGCCTATTGGCAGTGAAGGCTTTGAGATTTGGTACGACAATAGTGTCGGAGACGTTCATTTACATACAACGTACAACAATCCCGACGCCGCTATTCGCTTCCATACGAGGACAGGCACAAGCAAAGCCACATCTAATGAGCGGTTTGTTATTTCTGGCGATGGCGACTTCGACTTTAAAAGCGGAGATTTCAGCAATGTCGGCGCAATAGCAACGAGCGGCGATATTACTGTAGGTAGCAACAGGAATATCAATCTGTCAGGCGACCTGAAGATGACAGGCACCGACAGCTATATCTGGGTGCCAAATACTTCAAGCGGCTTCACTGGTTTCTATAGTGTAGATAACGGTGTCGTTGCCCGTTATGAGAACAACACTAACGGCTGGGGCTTCATGGGTTCCCCAGAGGCAAACTATGCCGTTAAGGTGCATGGCGCTTTATATGCAACGACAGATATACGATTCGACTCTGCCTTAAAACTAGGCGCTAACACAGTAATAGCGTCAACACGTCGTTTTTATGCTTCTAATGGTACAAGTTCAAAAGCGGCGTATTCGTTTGACGGTGATTCGGGAACGGGCATTAGTCGCACTGCGGCAGGCCGTATCGACTTCCTATCAAGCGGCGTTGTAAAGGCATACATACGAACAGGTACAACTAACCCAATCAGCGACACAATGTATGTGGACGGTCAGCTTGGCGTGAACGGCCAAGTCGTGTGGTCAGGCGGCACTTCAGCAAATGCTAATGCAGCGTACGGCTGGGGAGATCACAGTACACAGGGGTATCTCACTGCGGAGGCTGACACTTTAGCCACAGTCACAGGGCGCGGGGCTACGACTACAAATGCAATCAGTACGGGTGCTATTACTAGCAGTGGCACAAGCACGTTGGGCAACTTACGCTTAACCGACAGTTCTCGTATGGGCTTCGGCACTGTCAAAGCAGGCGGATCGGTAGGTCACAACAGTACGGATGAAGAGGGAATTTTCTGGCACACGGATAATGTTTACGGCATCTATCGCACTTCCGGTACGTGGGCGTCACCAAACTATCAGCAACTTAAACTGCGCTGGGCTACAGGCATTGAGCTAGACGGAGGCACTGCTTACGGAAAGTCTGGCGTCAACATTGTAAATGGCTCAGACCTTCAGATGGGCGGTACAACCTTCGTAGACTCTAGTCGTAACATAACGGCAGGCACTATCTCTAGTGGTGCTATTACAAGTACAGGCAATATTAGTATTCCTGTTGCAAGTAAACTTTATTTTGATGGCGGTGTTCATACCTATATAAGTGAAGATATAGATGATAGGTTGCGTTTCTTTGTAGGTGGTGCTGAGTTTATGCGCTTCACCGAAACAACAAGCAATCTTGTTCACTTTTATCAAAACGTCAGTACAACTGGAAACCTTGTTGTAGGGGGAGATGTTACCGCTACTGGATATCTACAGGCGACTAGCTATCTCTATACCCGAAATGATTTGCGCGTTTTAAATGCCGCAGGAACTGGTTGGACTACATGGGGTACAAGAAGCAATGGTAATTACAATCTAAATGTAGGAACTATCTCCTCGGGCGCTATTACAGCAACAGGTAATATCACAACTTCCGGCAGCATTACTTCCACAGGAACCTTCACAAGCACCAATCTGGCGGCAACAGGGACTGTAAGCGGCGATCAATTTAGAGCGAGTTTAGGAACTCAAAGCGCGCCAGCCTATACGTTCAAGAATGACGACGACACAGGATTTTATGGCGGTGGAAATACAGTCTACGGCGTTACTGGTGGTCAAAAGCGTCTCACCTTAAACGCGTCAGGCGTATCTGCTCACAACGATCTCATCGTTTTAACGGGCAAGCTGAAATTTGGCACCGTTGATGTTATCGATGCAAGTCGCAACATTTCGGCAAGTGCGATTACCGCAACCACACTAAAAGAAACTGACGGAGGTGACGGTTTTACTGAGATCGGCTCAAGTAACTTTGGTTATTTTAGCTGGGGTGTGGAGATAGCAAACCCAAGCGCCGGCTATCGTGCTATACGTTTCGCAGGGAAGAAAAAATACTTTGTACTAGAGGCCGACGTACTAGGCACTAGCAACGCTAACCACACCGGTATGTTCTGGGGCAACGCCGATGGCACCTCGATCTATGCAGGAAGCACAACGGGTTATAAAACCACTCACCAAAACACAAGCTCATTTCACATACGAGACATCAACGGCAACGCAAACCAAGAGACATATAACCCTGGATTCTCACCGAGCGACGGTGCATGGCACCATCAGAAGATTGCAGCAACGCCTGACGGATACGTGCGAGTCTGGATTGACGGCGATCTGAAGTTTGAGGAGACGGGATACATACCTTCAGCCGCAGGTTATCTCGGATTTATTAATTATCAAGGGACTTTGCGCTTTGCCAATATTCGTTGCCGAACAATTAACGAGGATGAGTCGCAGCACTTTAGCAATAAAATCACGAGTGCCTCTGCACCGTATGCTAGTGGCGATCGCTTTATCAAGATTGCAAACAACACTGCTAGTGCAGCGGGAACTCTTGTTACAGCGGACAATGGCAATACATGGCTAAACGCGGACGGCGGGAAAGACTTGTGGCTCAACTGGTACTCACTAAATAGTCCGGCAAGCAAAGCCGATTTGCAAGTAGGAAATGGATCGGGCGGCGCTTCAATCTTAACCGTTGCCGGTACTAATAACAGAGTCGGAATTAACGACAGCTCTCCATCTTTTTCCTTAGATGTTAACGGCAGTATGAGAATTACTGGCGATGCCTTGACGAGTACGCTGTCCGTAGGCTCACAGATTGGCAGTCGATCCAACGCTTTGAGCGTAGATAACAATGATAACTCTAGTCCAATCGCGGCAAAAAGTGAACAAGCAACCGTGTTTAGTGTACTTCCGTGGGATTCTGGCGAGACGTATATTGCAAGCGGCATTTATTATGACGACGGATCGTGGGTTCATGCGTCAGCAAACACTAAAAACTGTTTGCTTAGGATTGGTGGCGACAAAGTAAGCTGGTATTCCTCTGATAATAGTTCTGGCAGTTGGAACGTCGCTTCGGATCAAATTCTATGGGACAGCACGGGAGTTTGGAAAAACGCCGTAGACACAGGAAGTGCAATTACGTCAGGTGGCGCAGTTACAGCGGGTAACGGATCGACTTCACTAGGTTACTACGTCGGTACAACTCAGGTCATCCAAGGTTCGACGCGCAATTTATTAAATATTGGCACAGCGTCGTTAGGCAAAACGACAATCAAGCCAAGCGGTTACATAAACAGCCCCACTGACCACGCGGCTCTTAACATTGGTCGCGCTAGTGGCGGTGAGACTCGTGCGATTGATATTTGGGGGGACTGGAGTTCAGGGGAAAGTAAGTCGATAACCGCGAACTACGGTACGTCCACGACTGCAATGGTCGGTCAGATAAACTTTGCTCACAAACCGACATCCAACACTACGGGGTCAAGTATTCGGTTCGGCAAGCTATTCCACGGAGGAGATTCGTCGCTCTACACAATGGAATTGCACAGCGAAAGCACTTCGCTTGGCTACTTAAACATCAATCGCGATATGGTGCAGCTTGGACAAGACAGCACCTATACAGGAACGTATGCGACTATAGGGTTTGGCGGCAGAACCAACGGGTATAACAGAGTTTTTGGTTCCACCGGCACTGCCGATGGTCTTTTCCTTGCCTCAGCAACAGGTAGAGGAGTATTTGTTAGAACAAATGGTGCTAGCACAGACACATTCAGCTTTACCGCCGCAGGCGCTTTTCAAGTTGCTGGCACAACCGTCATCGACTCTAGCCGCAACATCACAGCAGGCGCCATCGCCGCAACTTCGGTTGACAGTGGTGGAGCGGTAACTGGTAGTAGCTTTACAGCAGATCAGGGCAATAGAACTGTAGCAATCAGCAACGGCACCATGACAATGAAAGGTAGCACCGGAGGGTGGGCGTTTGGTCTATACGCTCTTGGTAGCTCAAATACTAATCATGGAGGCTTTGGCTTTTATGGAGGCGCTGACGCGTTTACCTATTACTATATTGGAGCAAGTTATAACAACCCCACCAACTTTAGGTTCTATAAAAGTGGTCAGCTAAACATAGGAACCAACACGATCCTAGATTCCAGCCGCAACCTGACCAATATCGGCACCATCTCCTCAGGCGCTATTACTAGCAGTGGCTCGGTAACAGCAACCACAATTAACAACGCAACGGGAGCCGTTCTTAATTTAGGTAACAGCACCTACACAATAATAAACAACCCAGAAAACAGTGTTGCTTTGTATTTGGGAGACAGCGCCGACAGAAGCAACTATTACCAAAACAACGTTCATCACTTTAGGCACACAAACGCCACTACTTATTATTTAAGTTTGGACGGTACAGGAGCAAACATCCGTTCGGGCGGACTACAAATCAGCGGAACGGAAACCATCTCATCAACGCGCCGATTTTACGCATCTAATGGAACATCGGTAAAAGCCGCCTATTCTTTTTCTGACGAGACAAATACAGGATGGTACAAGCCAGCCGCAGGCGAGATCAAATTCATAGGTCAAAGCGTTGAACGCTTGCATATTACTAGCTCAGGCGAAGTGCAAGTTACCGATGGCCAATTAAGAATTACTAACGATGCCACGTCCGTTGACGCGCTAATCATGGGTAGCGGCACACAAACCGCATACACGAACGTTATTTGGTCGAGTAACAGCGGCACAGCGCAAATATGGAAAGCAGGAAGTCTCTACACCTCTTATGGTGGTACGAGCGCCATGAACATCTACAACAGTAACGGCAAGATTTCTTTTCATCCTTTCGGAACTGCAAACGTCGTGGAGATCGATGCTAGCTCTCTCGCTTTGGGCGCTGGAAAAACGATTAGGATGCTAAGTACAAGCAGCACCCTTATTTCTCACGGATCTTATACAGATGCGATTGGCTATAACGCAAGTTATGGAACCTATATCGGTGCGGGCAGTCGGTATGTGTATTCTGGAAGCTCATCAACGGGTAACGGCGGCTCTCACCCTTATTATTCTAATGGCGCAACAATCTCAAACATTACACACGACGCAGGCCAGATTAACAACTCGTATGCAGGCCAGCATTATATTAACGTCGGGAATACAGGTAACGGAGGTTTGCGCGTATCAGGAAGCGCTACAAGCGGCCCTCAAATCGGCATTCTCTCTACTGCAACAGGTGGCACGCAGTGGCAGTTAATCTCTAACGGCTCGGGCAATACTGACGGCGCTGGTCGTTTACAGATCTGGAATTCAACTAACAGCCACGCCGCCGCGACGTTTGGTCAAAATGGTGCAACACCAATAAAATTTTATAACAATAAGTTTTTGTTAGCAGCTTCAAATATTGGCATTGGAAAAGAAGCGAGACCTGAGGGTGCTATTTCCTCATCAATTTACAACTTCAAAAATGGCCTTTTCTGGCACAATAACTCCAGTGGTGACTATGGGATTTTCAGAACAGCAGATGGATGGTCAAGCCCAACTTACTCGCAGTTAAGAATTCAGTGGACTACCGGAATCATACTTGATGGTGGATCGGCGTACGGTAAGTCTGGCGTAAATATTGTTGGTGGCTCAGACCTACAGATGAACGGCACAACCGTCATCGACTCTAGCACTAACGGCGTATTCAACAACCTTCGCGCAGACGGCGGCAACCTCATCATGGGCGATGAGGCGTATTCTACTAGTGCCGATTATGTGGGAATGAAAACCTCTAACATGAGTGGCTCTAGCGACTACATGATCATTTCGGGATTAAGTGACGGAAACACCTATTTAAGCGCAAAAAATGGCGCGAAGGTGTTTGTCCGTGGAGGTGGCAATAACGGATCTAACGAATTAGAGGTGACTGACAGCACTTTTATAAGGGCGACCACGAGCAACTTTTACTGCACTGGCAATGTCACTGCGTTTTACTCATCCGACAAATCCCTCAAAGAAAATATCCGCGTCATAGACAGGCCAATCGAAAAGATTAAACAGATCCGTGGCGTCTATTTTGATTGGACAGATGATTACATCAAAGGGCAGTCTGGCGACGGCCAATTACACGTTCGAAAGGATGATGTTGGCATCATCGCTCAGGAAGTAAAACCTGTACTTGATGAAGTCGTTACGACTCGTGAAGACGGCACTCTAGCTGTTAGATACGAAAAAATGGTTGCCCTTTGTATTGAGGCAATTAAAGAGCAACAAGATCAGATTGATTCATTAAAAACCATCATAGAGGAAATGAAAAATGGCAATAACTAACACACGAACAGTACAGCGTTGCGAAGTATACCCAGCTCAAGAAGGTAATGATCCGAATGTTATGGTTGTTTATAACCATACTTTTGACGACTCAACAGACGACGCTTTGCCGGTAACTACTAATTTGGTTAAGCATCTTTCTCGATATGAGCCGCTACCTATGGATGCTGAAGAAGGCGCAGAGCGCACAGCCACAGATGTCACCGGAGAGGATCAGCTGGTGCAGGATATTTGCGCTGCGCTTTGGACTGATTAATGCCGTTACAGACATCGGGTGCTATTAGTCTCAACGACATACACGTTGAGGCGGGTGGCACTTCCGGCACCCAAGCGTCTATCAATGACACTGATATTCGTGCGTTGATAGTGAAGGCTGGCAACTCAACCATGTCGTTCAGCGAATGGTATGGAGCGAGTACGTCTACAGTGATGACTGTCACGCAAGGCACCTTGTCCGGCCAGTTTTTCACGACAAGGGGCTTTGAAGACGCTACGCCGACAGGCTCAGTGTCGCCAACCAATGTCAACGGAAACACACTGTCGCAAATGAGTATAAAACGTATTGCTCGCACAAACTCGTCCGCTGGGATGTTCTTCGAGTTCGAGCTTAGTTACTCAACTGCCAACCAGATCAGTGCAAGTGAGTTTACTAACATTCAGTTTACGGCTAATGGCACCCTCACAACGCTGACTTCGGCGGAGGCATCGACTACAACCACGCAGGGCGGCTTTGGTCGGCGCTGGAATTGGACTTCATCCAACGGCTTAGATAGCACAGAGATCGCCAACATCACGGCAGAGTGGGATGGTTCTGGCAACATTGATGTGACGTTGAACCCATGAGAACGCTAATTTATGAAACGCCACCAGCAGATGCCACGCACTTAGAGGGTACGATTGAGTCGGACGCAATCACGCAGGATTCGCCTGTACCGTTTCGTGTACCCATGATTAAGGTTAACGGCGTTAACGATATGACTGCTACCGTTGCGCTCGTGCATGAGATGGAGGATCGAATCGACGCTGATATAGACAGCGGACTTATTGTCGGCAGAGTACCCATAGACCCTTGAAAAACATTTCTGTTGCCCTTACATTACTTGCACCACCAACAAAAAGGATTAGTAATGTCTGAACAACAGCAAGTCACAGAAGAGCAGTTTGTAACATCTCAACGCATAGAGTCTTTGGCAAGGCAAAATGCTCAACAAGCATTGCGTATTGCCGATTTAGAAGCGCAAATGGCGTTAATTCAAGCTAAAGCACAGCAACCACAGGAAGAACCTCAAGCTATCGAGGAAGTATCTGATGAGGATTACGAAGAAGTGTCTGTCGATACTCTTAATTAGTTTCATAGCTCCTGCCTTCGGGCAGGACATTGACCCCGCCCCAGAAGTAGATCCTGCCCCAGTAAGAGACGACGGTGAATACGAGCCAGAGTTCGATGATGACAGCGATGGCACGAATATCGAGGGTGATCTTAATACGTCAAACTCTAACAATGGGAATGTAAGCAAGACTTATAACGGCGCTGGATCGAGATCCATGCCTGTATCGACAGCAATAAGTCCCAGCCTAATGAGCAATGGACAGCAGTCATGCTTGAAGTCGTTGTCTGGCGGATTGCAGTTAATGTCGGTAGGTATATCGTCTGGTAAATACGTCCAAGATGCAGAGTGTAACAGAAGACTCAATGCCATCACTTTAAGCAATATGGGTATGAAGGTCGCTAGTGTCTCTTTAATGTGTCAAAACCCCCAAGTTTGGCGAGCGATGTTTATGTCTGCGACTCCCTGCCCTATAATAAGAGCAGGCAGATTGCTTGTAGGTAAAAATGCGCTACTTGAGGTAAAGAGTAACCCAGAGCTTTGGATTCCAGATTACTCAGCCGACAAAGAGTTCTACGATCAGTTATTAGTTGGGGGAGGCGATAATGAAGTACAAGATTCTGGCAGTCTTAGCGATCGTTTCCGCACAACTAAACGCCAATGAGATAGACAGCTTAGTTGATACCTCACAAAGCATCCGCGATACATTTGCCTATGGCATCAAAACTATAGCGGGTGGCAGTTCTTACGCTTCGGATGGCAATATAGCCCCTGCAATGGCCGCTAGTGGTCATATCAGTAACGAACAACAAAACGCCTACAATGCTGCCGTAGCCGCTGTCCAAGCGGCCACTTACACCTATGATCCGAATGCGGATGAATACTTCCAAGATCAAGTAGATCAGGCAATGGATATTGTGTCTCAAATGATAGATGCGTATGTGGATGCCAGTCAGCAGGTCATTATGGTTGCTGAGGTCTCAGAGCGCGCCCAAGACGCACAATCAGCATCAGATGAGCGTCAGGCTATGGAGTTACAGGAGTTTATAGCGGCCAATCAGGTTACTCTGACAGACGCAGACATTAGTAGTTATAACAACGCACTGTCGGATACTGAGTCTGCAATACAGACCGCTGCGGCGTTTATGGCAGTAGCTAACGACGAAAGTCTATTAGCGCAAGCAGATAGCATGGCATACGATGTGCGTGTGACGTATGAGGAAGCGGCATCTATATTCTTCGATTTAGCTACGCAAGCTGTGTGGGTGTCTTTCGATGGTGGTAGCACTATCCAATCGTTACAAGTAGGAAATTATTTCGTTGCAGCAGAGGACGTTCTGACAGAAGCTGAAACAGACGACTTCTGGCTTGAGTCACCTGAAGGCGGTTGCTGGTTCGCTACAAACAGAGAGGAGTGCTTAAACGGTGGCCCTTGAAGATATAGAAGTAAATGTAGGCGGCACGTCTATAAAGGGTGTTTGGATCGCTATAGTTGTGACTTTTGGCTCGACAATCGGGGGCGGAATCTGGGCGGCATCGCAGTTCTTCTCACAGCTTAATGAGCAGTCAGAATCAGTCATAGCGGCAACAGCGCAGGCGGAAGGTTTAGCACAACGATTTAATGACCTACGGGACTCAAACACTACTCGCTTACAGGCTATGGATCTGAGTCTGTCTTCGATGGAGCAGGCTATGACAGCGGCTGACGTAGAGAATCTGCAAGGCAAGTTGGCTGAACTAGGCGCTAACTTGATGCAAATCATGGATGCACAGCAAGAGTTGTTGGACATTAGAGATCGAATCTCGTCTGTGGAAAAGATATCGTCGGAGACAGAGCTACGTGTGTCAGGCAAGCTCGATGCATTGGACACCTTAGATGATCGTCTCAAGCGCTATGAGCGGGATATGGACGACATTTGGGTGGCCATTGATGCAACTAATCCTTTAGGCGGTAATTGATGAACACAGCAGAAGAAGCGCTCAAACAAATAGAGATACACCAAGCAGAATGTCAGGTGTTGCGTGAGGCAATCGACGATAAACTCAGGCGTATAGAAAGACGATTAGACTCTGGCGGTACGAGTTTTACACGATTAGAGCGCATGATTTGGGGGAACAGCGTGGCTATCGTTGCTGTCCTTAAAGGAATGGAGTATTTCCAATGAAGTTTGACGCGATCAAAGGATTAGTCGGGGAGCTTGCACCTACCATCGGAGCGGCCCTAGGTGGCCCCGTGGGAGGCGCTGCCGCTAGTATGCTTGCTAACGTACTAGGTTGTGATCCAACGCCTCAGAAGATAGAGAAAGCCCTACAGCAGGCAACACCAGAACAGCTTGTAGAGATCAAAAAGGCTGAACTTGACTTTGAAGTCAGGATGAAAGAGCTTGAAGTGGATGTATTCGCCTTAGAAACGAAGGACATTCAAAATGCTAGAGAATCTTTCTCTGAGGATTGGACAGCAAGAGCGATCGCCATTATGTCCATATTGCTGTTTGGTGGCTATGTACTGCTCGTTACTCTCCAGCCTGCTGATGACAACGACCTCAATGTCGTTAACCTGGTGCTGGGTTATCTCGGGGGCATCGTGTCTTCTGTGGTGAGCTTTTACTTTGGTGCTAGCAAGTCGGGTGGAAAATGAGCGATCTAATTGAGCAGTTAAAGCGTCATGAGGGTGTTGAAACACACGTTTACAAGTGTACAGCGGGATTTGAGACTATCGGTGTCGGTCGTAACGTATCAGCCTCGGGACTTGGTCTCAGCAGTGACGAGATTGACTACCTTCTCCAGAACGACATCAATCGTTGTGTGCGCGAGCTAGCATACGCCTTTGACTGGTTCTCTAGCCTCGATGGTGTTCGCCAAGACGCAATGGTTAACCTAGCCTTTAACTTGGGTATGACCCGATTACAGCAGTTCAAGCTGGCGTTAGATGCTATGGAGCGCGGACAGTATCACAAAGCCTCTACAGAGTTCCTAGATAGCCGATGGGCCAAGCAAGTTGGCAATAGAGCCATCGAAGTCACCTATATGATCGCCTCAGGTGAATACCCCTAAACAAATTCGTTGACAACATAATTGTGTTGTAGTGTACTCGTCCTGTCACTAGGAGGAGTTACTGCTGTATGCCATTTAAGATCGTCGTTTGGGAACGCGCAAAGAGCCTAATATTGGGAGGCTTCAGGCAAGACGAAGTTGTTGATATATTGGCTGTAGAGTTCCAGTTCGACGAGTTTCAGCAGGAAGACTTACCCGCACTGGTACGCCATCAAGCCAGATACTTCGGGGGTAAAGATGATAATTCAAATCGCAGTTGAGGACGCCTACAAGATAGGCGAGAACTCAGAAGAATTCATGGGAGCACCAATCGACGATTATGACGATGGGGTTTTATGGGTAGTTGCTGATCTCGATGATGTAGAAATCCAAGCCAAGTGGTGGCAAGTCAAAGAGCCATTTGAGTTTTGGGGTGAGAAGGGGTTCAGCGACATTACGGAGTACGAAATTCATACCTGCACTTGGCATGGTTACGTCGTACTAAACGCAGATGAGGTGTTTGAGAGAAAGGAACCTTGGAATGAGTAAAACAACAAGTATCCCAGAGCGGGTTAAACAGGTACTCAGAGATATTGACGAGACGCCTGAGTCCGCTGGATGGGATTGTCACGGAACGTACGTGCTGTATCACAAAACCCTAGAAAGGGTAGCGGCACAGGCAGGAGTTAATTTTGACCCTCCAACTATTCTTGTAAACGACATGGAGAAGAAGCGTGTAGCTATCTTAGTGCATGGACATCTCAACGGTCGGGAGGAATGGTCGATAGGTGAGGCTGCTGAGTACAACAACAAGAACTCTTACCCCTACGCTATGGCCGAAAAGCGTGCGAAGGACAGAGTCATTTTAAAGCTAGTAGGTCTGCACGGCCACGTTTACAGCGAGGACGAGGCTGACGACTACAACGAGCGCAATGAAACCTACAAAGAAGAGGCCACTGTAGAGGCGAAGAAGCAGTGGGTGGAGTATATGAAGTTGCTACGTGACAACATCGACTGGTGTTATGACGCGGCATCTCATATTGCTAACGAGGATTGGATGGCGTTAGCGGGACAGTGGAGAGATATCGACGCAGAAACAATGGGCAAGCTCTTCATTGCAACAAGGGAGGGTGGGTTTTTCACCACCAAAGAGCGGGAGAAGTGCAAAATCAATCCCGAATTCAACAAAGCGAGGAAGGATGTAGCGAATGCAAAATATACATCAGATTAATGAATGGATAAGAGGCAAGATCGCCTCCCAATATCCAGTGCAATGGGGAGGGTTCCATAAAGCTCTGAGACAAAAACTGTATTCTGAGTTTAAGCATCATGGCCCCATGCTTGACGGCGATGATGAAATACTAGAAGAGTGCGATTTTTACAGTCTGGACGATATGTTCGGTAGGTTTACTCAGAGCAAGGAGTGGTACGACGATTATGAGATGTTTACAAAGCATCATTATCGGCCAAGTTGCTGGTTTTATTCTGAAGACGACAATCCGCAGTTCCCAGATAGAAAGGTTTCGACATTCCACTGGATCGAAATGCGGTATCCAGAATCTAAGCATAAGCGCGTATTTCTAGGAGATTTTGCGGATTGGTTGGATGGAATTAAATGTGAGCAAACTAATCGGTGGGCTGATTTGAGAGTTTATGTCTATGATCCACGAGTAATGGACATTGAAGAAGTAAATCCTATTGAGTGGTGGTACGAAGATTTTAAGGGGAAGTTAAATGACAGAGTATGACAACACAAACAGCGGAGTATTGTTCCGTGAGCAAGAGAAGAAGTCAGAGAAGCATCCTGATTTCAAGGGCAACATTAACGTGGAAGGTAAGGATTACTGGTTAAGTGGCTGGGTCAATGAGTCGAAAGACGGCAGGAAGTATTTTAAGCTGTCTGTTCAACCAAAAGACGGTGCAACTGCGAAACGGCCAGCGGTTAGCAATGAGATCGTAAGCGAGGACATTCCGTTTTGAAATACATTAACTGTGGGCGATGCTTAGGTGTCGCCCAATCTCGATTCGGACTTTCTAACGTAGACGTTGCGGAGAAGCTGAACGTGGCTCCACAGCAAGTCTCACGGTGGAAGAACGGAGAAAACATGAAGCTGCACACCATCCAGGATTTATGTTTGGTGTTTGGCATTACATTAGAGGAGTTCTTTTCGTTGACATAAAAAAGCCCCCACAGAGGAGGGCAAGTCACGGAGCGGGAAGGAGTCCCAAGCGGAGTATATAACAGAACCATGTCGGTACAAAAAATATTAGAAAGACTGGAGCACGTCCGCAAGACATCAGGCGATCAATGGGTGGCAGTATGCCCAGCGCACGATGACAGAAGTCCAAGTTTGCACGTTAGGGAGAAGGACGACGGTCGTGTATTAATTCATTGCAAGGCAGGGTGTGGCGCTCTTGAGGTGTTGGACGCCATTAATCTTACATACGATGATCTGTTCCCCGACAGCATGGAAGATCACAAGCTGTTCCGTAGAGTTAAAGATCACACTGTGGATGATTTTGTGGTCGAGATTTGGAACGCTGATCGCAAGACAGGTCGGGCTGCAAGCAAAAAAGACAAAGAGCGTTATCGCGAAGCATTAATGAGAGGCGGTAAAGAGTTCGGATGGGTAGATGAGCTACTTGATAACACATGAGTATTGCGGCGGTCAGTTGGGCGCTGAACGAGGTGCGAGGGTTACGCGCCTCTGAGAAAGCGATACTTATAGCGTTAGCAGACAGAGCTGACGCAGACGGGTATTGCTTCCCTAGCTACAAAGATATAACTGAGCGTAGCGGAGCGCATAGGGAGACAGTTGCCTTAGCCTTAACTAAGTTTGAGGATCTAGGCTTAATACAGCGCAAGAGGAGGTACAGCAAATCTAATGAATACTATTTGTGTATTGCACAAAGAGAGCCAGTTAGGGTCGAGGAAAAAGCGCGGGCAAAGGACACGCAAGACGGATTCGACGATTTCTGGTCAGCGTACCCTCGCAAGACTGCTAAGAAGCCAGCGACTCAAGCGTGGGGCGCGTTAAATAAGAAAGATAAGAAAGAAGCTATGGTAGGTCTAACAACCTACGAGTTCAGCAAAGAATCGCGTTACATACCACACCCAGCAACATGGCTACGCCAGCGTCGGTGGGAAGATGTGTCTGTAAGCATCACAACGGGAGGATTGGAGATTTGAATAACATACCACGTCGGTTCGATTTCACGGACGAGAAGCTACAGGAAATCTATAGGCAGTCTGAGGCTGCTGACATCATTACTATTCCACAGATACGTGACGAGTTCTTAACCAGAGTGCAGGCAGACCCCGACACGATTGGGTATCCGTTACCGTGGGCAGACACTGAGTCTCTTATTCGGTTGAGGGAAGGGGAGCTTTCAGTCTGGGCAGGAATCAACGGACACAAAAAGAGCACTATCGTTTCACAAGTTGCAGTTCACATGGCACAGCAGGTAAAGGTAGGCATAGCGAGCTTCGAGATGAGACTGAGCGACACTGCCTACATGATGTGCAAGCAAGCAGGTGCCACTGATTCAGTCACCCTAGATTTTGCGGAAGATTTTCTAGGGTGGAGCACTGACCGTATTTATCTTTATCGTGCTTTAGGTGGAGTGACGCCTCTTGAGGCACACGGATCTATAAGCGCGCTAGCGGATGCAGGGTGTAAGTTGGTCATTGTTGATAACTTGCAGTTCTGTGGCGTGACCGATGACATCGAAAGAGAGCGTTTATTTGTGAATCAATTGGTGGGCCTGGCTGACGCCCTAAGCATTCACATAGCAGTTGTTCACCACGTACGTAAACCACAGTCAGGCGGCGACGAATACATTCCCACCAGGTTTGACGTCAGAGGCGGTGGCACGATAGTTGACCAAGCTCATGTCTTGTTCATTTGCTGGCACAACAAGAAGAAGGCTGAGTACGAGAAGATGCAGGAAATGGGCATCCCACTGGGTGAGAAGGGAGCTGAGATCCTTAAACTGCCAAACTTCAAACTCATTGTCGCAAAGCAACGGCACGCGCCATTTGAGGGAACTATCAATCTGTTTGAGGGTAAGGGTCAGACGTTTAAGCGACAAGCTAATTCGCCAGCGTTACGAGTGAAGATACCCCGCAGTGGAGATTACGCAGAGTGAAGGTGCTTGATCTTTTTAGCGGTATAGGTGGGTTCAGCGTAGGTCTTGAGGCAACTGGAATGCAAACAGTAGCCTTCTGTGAACCTGACAAATATTGTCACAAAGTGCTCAAAAAGAACTGGCCCGAGGTGCCAATCTATGACGACGTTAGAGAACTCACAGCAGACAGACTTATTCGGGATGGAATTAGACCAGACGTCATCGCAGGAGGATTCCCGTGCCAAGACTTATCGGTCGCTGGTCAACAAGCAGGCTTGGACGGAGAGAGAAGCGGGTTATGGTCAGAGTGCGCCAGACTTCTTGGGGAAGTTCGACCCCGATACGCCGTGTTTGAGAACGTCACAAACCTGCTTACTGGAGACGGGGGAGATTGGTTTAAGCGAGTTCTCTGGGACATTTCCGAGGTCGGGTATGATGCGGAGTGGCACTGTATACCAGCTAGCTCCGTTGGCGCACCGCACAGACGAGACAGAGTATGGATTGTGGCCTACCCCAACGGCAATGACAGGCGGGGAAGGGATAGCACCGAGTCACATAGAGGGAAAGCACGGTTGGAGCTTAGGAGCGGCGGCGAAAGACAGCCTATCCAGTCGTCCAATACGGATGTGGCCAACCCCATCATCCAGGGATTACAAGGGAGGGTACATAGGCGGCAGGATAAGGAACGGCAAGGTGAGCATGGACACGTTAGACGTGGCAGTGCAGCACACAGACAACCAAGAAAGAACGCATGGGATGTTGAACCCAACGTGGGTAGAGTGGCTAATGGGGTTCCCGCTAGGTCACACAGACTTAAATGCTTAGGTAATGCCGTCGTACCGGCTATTCCACAGTTTATAGGGGAGTGTATATGGGACAGTTTTGGATAATAAAAGACAAGAGCCACATCGACGAGCGCGTTGAGCATTTCAGAAGGTGGCTTCAGACAGAGTTTATTGGCGATCATCCAGTCATGTGGGAGCCGCAGAGGTACAAATCTAAGCGCTCGCTGTCACAGAACAGCTTGTTTCACCTTTGGTGTCGGGAGATGTCACAACACTTCGCTGACAGAGGGTACGATATCTGCGAGGAACGCATGAAAGAATTACTATGCTATAAGTTTCTGGGGACAGAGGACAGGACTATAGGGCAGACAGTGATTGAAGGGCAGGTCAGGCAGACTTCTAAGCTCGACACAGGCGAAATGACTGACTTCATGGATCAATGTATCGCGTGGGCCTTAGATCACGGTGTGAAGCTAAGTAACCCCCCGCAATCAGAATATATGAGGCTGACCAGTGGCACGTAAACGAACAACCACATCACTCCTAGACGAGGCTGCAAAGCTGACGCAAAAGCTCGTAAGGATGAAAGCGGCTAATGCGTTCGGCATTGCTCAGTGTGTTACGTGCGGTAAGGAGGAGAACTGGAAAGACCTTGATGGCGGTCATTTTGTGCCACGCGCCCACAAGAAGCACAAGCTACGAGAAGAAAACATCCATCCGCAGTGCAGATACTGCAATAGATATAGAAACGGGGCGTTAGGTGAGTACACACTGTACATGATTGATATGTATGGCAGAGATTTCGTTGAGTGGTTATGGGAATCGAAGCAAGAAGTGTGTAAACCTAAGCATGACGAATTGCTTGAGACCATAGCGGACTTAAAGCGACAGATAAAAGATCAAGGGGTGCGTCTTGGGGATTAGGTATGTTAGTGAGATAGTAGACAGCTATGAGACTGAGGATGTCTTAACGGCTTTAAGGGCGGCAGAAAAAATGGCAGTTCGATTTAGACAAGACATAGCAGTATTGCATGACCTGCGGGTAGTACCCCTGTCTACAAATGATGAGCCAGCTTTAGAGATAGTGAGGTACTCAGGTGAGTGATTTAGCGTACTTATCAAAAGACAAGCTGATCTGTTCGTTGGTGGAGGAGATGCCATCATTCTTGGCATTCAACCTCAACGTCGGTCAGTTACTCGATATAGTCATGGGAGACTTGGCTGGCTATGTAGATCAAATAGACATGAATTGGCTGACATTAGTCTATCGTCTGCACCACGCAGAAGTAATCCAGTGGACTGATTTGGCCTATGGCGAGTTGATTGACAGCGATTACGAGCAACAAGCAGTTAATTTTGTGATGGCTGCAACCCTTAACTGGTCTCAGAAGTTCTGCGAGGCTTACGCTAACAGTGGTAAACTCAGCGAAATGGTGGGTAGCTGCGAGGTACTCCAGTTTGATAGACATAAAGTTCGAGTTCACTGATTGCATCAATGACTTACAGGCGATGGTGAAGGATCAGATACCCTTTGCCACGTCTCTTGCCATGAACAATTCCTTGAAGAGCGTCAGGCAGAAAGTAAAAGACGAGATGGACAACCACATCGCGGGTGGCCCCACTCAGTTCACTCGCAACGGTATGATGCTATTTGCTACCTCCAAAGATGATCCAGAGGGCGCGTTGATCTTTAAGTCGCTCGACGGGACTCAAGAGAAGTCGCGCGGGTACATGCAAGAGCTTATGTACGGCGGCAATAAGAAGGCATTTAAGAGGAAGTTACCAGAGCCAGACATTGATAACTTTAAGAAGTACGCGCCGAAACACTTTACGGCTAAGGGCAATATCAATAGGCGCTTCTACAAAATGGCTAAACAGAAAGGGCATAAGCTGTATTTTAAAGGCGTACCCAAGCCAGGAAAGAAGCAGTGGAAAAACAACCAGAACCTATACGGCTTTTGGATGCGTACAGAGGACGGTCTTCGTATGCTGGTGAGCTTAAAGCGTGAAAGTCGGCAACAACGCAAGACCTTTGATGCACCCTTAATAGCACGGCGTCACTACGATTCGATTATCCGCAGAGAGTATCAAGAGGCTCTTGTCTTCGCTCTGACCACTATGAAGATTTAATTTACTATCCCACGGATATGAGAGACTCAGAAGACAAAGAATGGTGGTGTGCGGAAGGCGTCCGACGAGAGAACAAGTTCTTGCGGGAGGTCAGCATAAGGGGCTGGGACATTGAGGTAGCCCCAGATAAAGCAAGCAACCCGTATCACCACGACTTTCAGATCACCGTACCGAGTGACCTCAAGAGCATTTCCACGCCCTTCAATACGTCAGAGAAGAAGTACGGTATCCCAACGGAATATGCGATCACGATCAACGAGAAGGATTTCGTTCGTTACGCGGAGAAGTATCCAAACATAATAATCTTACTTGATGTGCAGTTCCCGAACTCCCAGCGAAGGCTGTTTAGCATCACGCTGCCTCGTGCACGCAAACTTATCCAGGATAACAAGGCATTTCGACATTCATACATACACAGAGTTGATGACGTAGACGGCAATGCAAAAGCTAGTTACGTCTTTGATGTCCGCGACCTGGATCAACTTATCTAATTTACTATCCCACGGTTTACTATCCCACGGCTATGTTTAGCTCCGTAGACAATACCTGATCAAAATTTGACCACGCCCTGGCTGCAAGGAAATGTTTACTATCCCACGGATACTTTTTCCCCTGTAGGCAATGACTGATCAAAAAGTAGCCACCTCCAAATTCTGTTTACTATCCCACGGATACATATAGCCCTGTAGCCGAGACCTGATCAAAATTTGACCACTGCCGATTCGGTGTGATTTCGCGTTCGATCCGTCGAGATTTCGAGGGGGTCGGCGGAGGTCGTCGAGGTCATCGGCTGAGGTCGTCGGGGAGGCTGTGGACGGTCGGGCGGGGTGGTGTCGTTTTGTCACATTTGACGCAAGCCGAGAGAAAGTGCGGGCCATCGCATCAAAACGGTTGATTTTGCTGGTTCGCTCAGACTTATAATGCACCCAACGGCAAGGGCGAGACAGCCCGTCGTTTTTGTCACATTTCACAACACGGAGAGAAAGACATGACAAATCGCACAAGCATTGAAGTAGTAAACAAGATCGACGCCATAGCACGTTCACGCGGTTGTGAGGTCGAGCAAATCGCAATAAGTATGGAGAGGGGCGAGGCTTCGTTGATCTTCCTTCATCCAGCAAGTGAGGTGTACAGCGCGCACTCGTACTGCTGGTTTGACGGTGAGGAACTTAGAGACCAGACGCACTGGGGAGCCTATGACCTCAATATCGACGGCGCGCGTCGGGTGTGGACGGAGAAGGCCCGTCGCTTCATGGAGGGGTGGTCGTAATGGACGACTTAGCTTTAGCTCTAGCGGTTCCGATGGGCGCATTCTTTGCGCTCTCTTTCATCTATTGCGCATGGTTCACCGTGCAAATCATTCGAGAGGAGTTAACCAAATGACCGATACATTCCAGAAGATGATCGAGACTAGAGACAACCTAAAAAACATGGGTCGTGCTCTGGATGAGTTAAGCGAGGCCGTCGCGGTGTTGCGTAATGAGTACGAAAACGCGCTAGACGAACAGACAGAGTGTTGGTGGCCCAATGATCAATCCGAGGCGCTGAGAGGCGCCCTTTCAAGCTGGTCGATATGGGTTCCAGAACTTCGGGCCGTTGACTACCTAACCAATAAAGCAAGCAACCAAAGTTAGGAGGCGTAAGCCATGAACGCGAATACACGATTAGACAGCTATACCCGCAACCTTGAGCACGTCCGCCAGATCGCGCACGACATCGAGCAAGGTTTGACAATGGAGGAGCATCACGACGGGTTCGATCCTGAGTACCCCGATCAATTGATGAACGGCTTTGAGTGGCTAAACGATGCGCTGGATATTCAATTCATTATTGATAGAGACAGGACATTCAGAAGCGCGCGCGTTTGCGTGGCGTTTGGTGGGCCTACCATTTGGGTTGACTTTAGCCGTGGCGTTGTCGAGCTGTGGCACTGGGGCGAATACGCGAAGGCGTCATTCTATAGTGACCCTATGGAGATTGAAGATTGTTTAAGCGCGATATGGGAGTGTAACTAATGTTGAAGCGAGTATTGGGACAGATGCAGTTCGGGCAAGAGCATACGGGCGGAGGGTGTAACGCCATGACCCTCTATAAGGACGGACACGCGATCGTCGTAACAATCGACGCGCACACGCAGTTCGAGCATGTGAGCAAAGATAACGAGATATCGGTCGGGATTTATCGCACGGTTAATGAGTACCAGTGGATGGAAGAAAATCACGTTAGTTATGCGGACGCCTACACGGAAGCGGATGCGTTGACCGTCGTTATCGACGCGCTGGACTACGTCAAGCAATTAGAGAGCAAGTGGCAAGAGAGGGCATCCAACACGCTCGCGGACTTGTGGGATTTGATGGAGAAGCGCCACGGCTTGCCGTCGGTGTCTGCTGATATGGTCAACCGCTCATTGGTTGATGATCAATACCACAAGGAAATCGACGCGTTCATCACGCTATGGGATGCGCTCACAGGGGGTGAGGTATGACAAAGACAAGCGCCAAGAAACAGCCGGAAACCCTAGCAATGACGCCAGAAATCGGTTCGTCATACCCCGCTGCCGAGCTTGAAGAAGTGCATGACGGGGCGGGGAATCTGTACCTTTGGATAGCTCGCTATGAATCCACGCGCTTCATGTTTACCGCGTTGGGCCAATCGCATTACTGCGCCTTTACTGCGTTGACCGATGGGCTGAGGGCGCACGCTGTGCAGTATTCCATCGATCCCTATTGGTTCTACCCTGAAGATATCCACGTCCAGCGGGTAAAGGTCGGTGCAACCCTTCGAGATGGTGAGGTGCTTAATGGGTGATCACCAGTTCGTGCGCCTTGATACTGGTGCGCGCCCCTTCCCCCCTCGCCTGCTCTTAGAGGATGCGGTAAAGGACGTCGAGGCATACATAAGCGAGAGCGCCCCCCGACTCGCGCAGGCATGGCTGGAGGCCATAGAGAAGGGCGACCAATGGAAGCGCACGCTAGAGGGTGAGGAAGGCGAGCACATGCGCAGGGTCTACGCTGTAGGCTGTGACACTGACACCGCTTTGCACTATGCCAAGATGTATCTATACGCACAGTGCGACATTGACGACCCCGAATAGCCCCCCTTTATGACGACGCCCGCGCAATGCGGGCTTTTTTTTGCCTGTCGTTTGTACCTATAGCCACAGAAACGCCCTGTAAGCCTCCTCATTGATCGCCTGCTGCCGGTCGGTAGGTTAGCACCCACCGCATCACTTTTGTTTCTCTGCGTCCATTCTGTGGGCCTGTGGCTATGCC
>Ga0222716_10000396_pt1 | contig 37376 bp, 56 predicted proteins | sample C33_13DmetaG_FD_165044 | JGI IMG/M metagenome (GOLD analysis project Ga0222716, IMG submission 165044) | Estuarine water microbial communities from San Francisco Bay, California, United States - C33_13D | ecosystem: Environmental > Aquatic > Marine > Unclassified | place: USA: California... | reverse complement strand
GAACTAGGTCATCCCCAGGGACCAACAATTAATCTAGAACGTGTTTCACACATGACTAAAGAACTTTATCAAGACGGTAATAATGTTATTGGTAAAGCAAAGATTATGACCGAAACACCTATGGGTAAGATTGTAAAGAATCTTATGGATGAAGGTGCAAAGCTTGGTGTATCATCTCGAGGTATGGGAACACTCAAACCAGGCAAAGATGGCACAAATATGGTTCAATCAGATTTTCAGCTTGCAACTGCGGCTGATATTGTAGCCGATCCTTCAGCTCCCGAAGCTTTTGTCGAGGGCATCATGGAGGGAGTTGAATGGTTACAAATTGATGATCGTTGGGTTCCACAGTATATTGAAGAAACCCAAAAAGAGATCAGAAAAGTTTCAAAAAATGAATTGAGAGAAGCAAAACTTGCTGCTTTCACTAGATTCTTGAAACAACTCTAAAAGATGTGTAATTATAAATAATATGAATTTGAAAAGCTATATTTCAATAAGGAGATAACAGATGTCCGATAAAGACCTAGAAGTAATGGAGGACGCTGATGTTCTTGAAACTCCTGAAGAGATTTCAGACGATGAAGATCTTTTAGAGTTCAAGGCTTCCATGGGCGATCCTTCTGAAGTTCCAGATCCTAGTACAACAAAGACTGACGAAAAGCCAGATCCAAAAACTGCCGAGCCAATGCCAAAAACAAAGGCCGGTATGATCAATGCTATGGTCGGTCATATGAACAAGATGAAAAAGTCTGACCTACAGGCTGGTTATGGCAAGCTAATTTCTGCCATGTACGGCGAAGAAGTAGAAATCGAAGATGATGTTGAAATCATCGATGATACTCCTGTACGTCAGGTTCAGAAGGTCACCGCCGAAGATATTAATGTCCAGGAAGACGTTGATGCAATCTTCAACGGTTCTGATCTTGATGAAGAGTTCAAGGAAAGGGTTGCTACCATTTTCGAGGCAGCAGTCGTTTCTAAGGTTAACGAGCAGGTCGAGAAGTTTGCTGTAGAGGCAGAATCTGATCTAGAAGTTTCCCTCCAGGAAACAGTTGATGAACTTACCGAAAAGGTTGACTCATATCTTGACTACGTAGTTCAGGAATGGGTTGAGGATAACAAGCTCGCCATTGAAAAGGGTGTTCGCGCCGATATGGTTGAGGATTTCCTCAAAGGCCTTAAGGGTCTGTTCGAAGAGCATTATGTCGACATTCCAGAAGAGAAGGTTGATGTCGTTGAGGAACTCATTGCTAAGGTTGATGAGCTCGAGGACAAGCTTAATGAAGAGACAGACAAGAATGTGGAGCTACTTGGCCAGATCAAGAGCTTCGAAAAGGAAGCAATTTTTGCAGAAGCTACAGAAGATCTTCCCCATACACAGATCGAGAAGCTACGTAGCCTTGCAGAAGGTGTAGAATTCTCTTCAGCAGATGATTTCTCTAAGAAGATCTCAATGCTAAAGAGTCAATATTTTGATATTGATGAAATGACCGATATGGTCGTCGTCGATGATGAAGATGGTCCAATTTCTCTTGAAGAAGAGATCCAAGGTCCAACAGGTGCCATGGCAGGATATGTGAATGCCATTTCAAAATCTGCTAGAAAATAAATTTATTATAAATAACAATGAAGGCTGATATTTACAGTTAAGGAGAAACAAAAAATGTTCCTATCTGAAGATCTACAGAAGAAGTGGCAGCCAGTCATTGAGCATCCTGACCTCGGAGAGATTAAGGATCCTCATCGGCGCGCTGTCACCGCAACTCTTCTAGAAAACCAAGAGAAAGCAAGCCGCGAGGCTTCTTTCGGTTCCGGTGGCTATCAGATGCCATCACTACTCGGCGAAGCCGCACCAACTAACGCAATGGGTGCTTCAAGCTCCACTGCTTCCGCTGGTGCAGTCGACATCTTCGATCCAGTACTAATTTCACTGGTTCGTCGGTCAATGCCAAACCTCATTGCATATGATGTCTGCGGCGTTCAGCCAATGACAGGCCCAACCGGTCTTATCTTTGCAATGCGTCCACGTTACAGCTCACAGGCTGGTTCAGAGGCCCTCTACAATGAGGCAGTCACAAGCTTCTCTGCAACAGCTAACAACAGCGTCGGTGGTGTTTCATATACCACACTTAACGGTGCTGGTGCTGCTCAGACTGGTTCTGACCCAACCGACCGTGCTTCTGGTTCCGGTTATACCGTTGCCACAGGCATGGGCACATCAACCGCTGAAGCTCTAGGTGATTCTTCTAATAACAGCATCTCCGAGATGGCATTCAGCATTGAGAAGGTTGCAGTAACTGCAGTCTCACGTGCACTCAAGGCAGAATACACCATGGAACTTGCTCAGGACCTTAAGGCAATTCATGGTCTAGACGCCGAGACCGAGCTCAGCAATATTCTCTCTGCAGAAATTCTTGCTGAAATCAACCGCGAAGTCATTCGTACAATCAACTACACCGCAACAGCCGGTGCCCAGTCAAACGTAACAACAGCCGGTACATTCGACCTCGACGTCGATGCAAACGGTCGGTGGAGCGTTGAGCGGTTCAAGGGCCTAGTCTTCCAGATTGAGCGTGAAGCCAATCAGATTGCTAAGTCAACACGCCGTGGCAAGGGTAACGTCCTAATCTGTGGTTCAGATGTTGCATCTGCTCTTCAGATGGCTGGTGTACTAGATTACACACCTGCTCTAAGCGCCAACCTAAACGTCGATGACACAGGCAATACATTCGCCGGTGTTCTAAACGGTCGGATGCGGGTATATGTTGACCCATACTTCACCAGTGCTTCTGGTGATCAGTATGTCACCATCGGTTATAAGGGTTCCAGCGCATTTGACGCCGGTCTATTCTACTGCCCATACGTACCTCTACAGATGGTCCGTGCGGTCGGTGAAAACACCTTCCAGCCTAAGATTGGATTCAAGACCCGCTACGGCATGGTCGCCAATCCATTCGCAACAACTGCCGCAAACGGTGTTATTTCTAGTCAACAGAAGAATATATACTACCGTCTGGTTGTTGTTTCAAATCTTATGTAATAATAAGATCCGATATAATCGGGCTCAGAGGGAGGCTTAGGCCTCCCTCTTTTTTTATGTTTGCAGTATTATAAATAGTATGTTATGTGGATACGAAAGAATTTAGTTACGGTTGATGTACTTTACTATATGCCAGATTACACTGATATTCTTCAGGAATTTATTTGGCAGACAGATGATATTACACCCGAGTTACCGAGAGTTCATAAGTTTTTAAATTATTGGAAAAATCATATCGAAGCTGTGATACATAAGGTTCAAGTGAGTTATACGGAACAACACAAAGGCTACCGAGTAGCTGAAGTTATTAAAGAGATTAAAACATGGCATTGATTCCAAAACAAGGAACTGGTGGACAAGCGGCTACGTTGACCACAAATATTAATTTCCTATCTCCACTTGGATTCCGCTTTTTGCTCAAGAGAGCACCGAATCTTGAATATTTTTGCCAGGCAGTAACACTACCTGCAATTAGTACATCTGAGGTACTACAATCCAATCCACTTACAAATATCTATCGGCCAGGTGATCGTATTACATATGAGCCATTTAGCCTGAGATTTCGTGTAGATGAAGATATGAAAAACTATCTTGAAATCCACGATTGGATGATAGGTATTGGTCATCCAAATAATTTACAGCAATATCGTGACTTATCAGAAAAAGTATCCGATGGCAGTATGATTATCCTATCATCAAACAGTAATCCATCCATCATGATTTCACTTTATGATATGTTCCCGACATCACTGACACCACTCAATTTTGATGTAACACAGACAGATATCGAATACCTAGAGGCTGAGGTAATATTCCGCTATCGACAGTTTACAGTAGAAAAACTATAAATCTATTTACTTTCCCGATAACCATGTTATAATAGGCTTTGAGCCGTTTTTTAAGGGTTATTATATATGATTACTATTACTGATTCTGCTAAACAATATCTTGATTCAGTCAGAGGTGATGACTATGTTACTCTTTCAGTAAAGGGCGGCGGTTGTGCTGGTATGCAGTACGTATGGGGTTTCTCAAAACATTATCCAGATGTAGAATGGTCAAGTCCTATTGATGATTGTCTTTTGGTGGATCCTTTAGCAGAATTATATATATTAGGAAGTGAGATTGATTATGTGAATGAACTGGGTGGTTCTTTTCTTAAGGTAAATAATCCATCATCTACTTCTAGCTGTGGGTGTGGTGAATCTTTCGGAGTGTGATGTGAAAATTGAAGAAATTATATCTATGTGGCAAGGTGATGTCAAGATTGACGAGACGGAACTATCTCGTGAAAGTCTAAATATACCAATTCTACACGGTAAATATTTAAAACATTTTTCTGATGAGAGACTGAAACTTCGTGCTCTTAAAATGAAACATAAGATACTACAGCAAAGACTTATGGACTATTATAGAGGTGATCTAAATAATCCAGAAGATCTTGCTGAATTGGGTCGTGAGCCATATCCATTTAAGAGACTCAAACAAGAAGTTTCTTATTATGTGGATACAGATAAGGAGATGATCCAACTTAATACGAAAATTGCATATCAGCAAGAGGTTGTTGATGTGCTAGAAGAAATACTTAAATCAGTAAATACCAGAAACTTTTTGATTAAAAATAGCATCGATTTTTTGAAATTTACGGGTGGTCAGTGATGCTTTATATTATGGATAAAATAACAATGAGAACAAATGTCCAAAGCAGCATGGAGCACTTCGAATTTATTATTAGAACAGAATGATATACGTGGGAATACCTTGATTATTTCGAAGGCAAATGAAGTATATATGAAAGTGGATGCAGAACCTGTGATTCGTCAGGAACTGTCTGATTACTTTACGTTTACTGTACCAGGTGCAAAGTTTATGCCTGCATATCGTAATCGTATGTGGGATGGTAAGATGCGTCTCTATAACGCGATGACTAAGGAATTATACCTCGGTTTATTGCCGTATGTACAACATTTTGCCAACGAACGTGAATATGAAGTGGAGGTTGAAAATGATATTGATTTGCAGGAATCATTTTCACTGGAAGAGGCAAATGAATTTATTGGGACATTGCAAACTAAATTTACTCCTCGCGATTATCAAACGGAGTCTTTTGCTCATTGTGTTAGGAATCATAGGAGTTTACTTGTTTCACCTACAGCTTCGGGTAAGTCTTTTATTATATGGCTTTTAACTCAGTGGTATGGTGATAGCAAAACACTTCTGATTGTTCCTACAACATCTCTCGTACATCAAATGAGATCGGATTTTATTGAATATGGTTCAAATGAGGATGATATTCATATTATCATGAGCGGTCAGGAAAAGATGACAGATGCTCGTATTGTAGTCTCAACCTGGCAATCCATTTATAAACTGCGTAAGGATTGGTTTGCACAATATGATTTAGTAATTGGAGACGAATGTCATTTATTTAAGGCAAAGTCTCTCACATCAATTATGACAAAATTAATTGATTGTAAGTACCGATTTGGATTTACTGGTACCTTGGATGGCACACAAACTCATAAACTGGTTTTGGAAGGTTTATTTGGTAAGGTAAAACAGTTTGTAAAAACGAGAGAACTGATTGATCAAAATCATCTTGCTAAGTTTAAGATCAAAGCCTTGGTGCTAAAATATACTGATGAGGAAAAGAAACTTGTCAGTAAAATGAACTATCAGGACGAGATAGATTTTATCGTTACCAATCCACGAAGAAATAAATTTATTAAAAATCTAACATTATCACTGAATGGAAATACACTTTTACTCTTTCAATATGTTGACAAACACGGCAGAGTATTGTATAATAATATATCCAAATCGGTAAATAGTAATAGAAAGGTATTCTTTGTTTATGGTGGGACAGATGCAGAGACCAGGGAGCAGATCCGTGCTATTACCGAGACGGAAAAAGATGCAATCATTATTGCTTCCTATGGTACGTTTAGCACTGGGATTAATATTCGCAACCTTCATAACATTATTTTTGCTTCTCCCACTAAGTCTCGTATTCGTAATCTTCAGTCTATTGGCAGAGGGTTGCGAAAAGGCGAGTCAAAAGATAAGGCAATTTTGTTCGACATTGCTGACGACATCAGACATAAAAAGAAAGTAAATTATACACTTAATCATTTTGCTGAACGAATTAAAATATATAACGACGAGGAATTCGAATATAAAATCTATAATATTAATTTATAGAGAAAGGGTTTACTTATGAAGGCAAACGTGTTATATTTTAAGTTAGTTACAGGAGAACATATCATCTCTATTATTGATAGTATGGATCAAGAATATATTTTATTGCACAAACCTTTGCAATTATTTTTGCAAAATACCATGGGCGGTGCATCAGTAAGAGTGGCAAAATGGATTCCATTTACAGATGAAAATGACTTTCCTCTACAAGTTCGCCATGTTCTCATGAAGGCAAAACCTACAAAAGATATAATAGATTATTATTTTAACGCTTTGGATAGGTTAAATGAAATCATAAATACCAAAGAGGAAACACAGGATTTTTTAGAAAAAGATGAAGAGGAAATAACTCTGGCTATGTTTGAAAAGTTTTCTAATACTAGTATAGTGGTGCACTAATGGTTAAAACAAAAAAAACAAAACAGCACTATGTAAATAATAAGGAATTTCTTGCGGCTATGATTGATTACCGTGAGAAAGTTGAAATTGCTAAGAGCGAGGGAAAGGAACGACCTCTCGTATCACCATATATCGGTGAATGCCTTATGAAGATTGCAGTGAATTTATCACACAAGCCAAATTTTATTAACTACACTTTCAAGGAAGAAATGATTTCGGACGGTATTGAAAACTGTCTGCAATATATTGATAATTTTAATCCTGAAAAATCACAGAATCCATTTGCATATTTTACTCAGATTATTTACTATGCATTCCTTCGTCGTATTCAAAAGGAAAAGAAACATCTCTATACAAGGTATAAGTTAATGGGTGAGATGGAAGTGATGAACATGACAAGCGATAATCAAGCTCACGATTCATCTGATTATACACCAGCCGGTAAGGCAAATGAGTGGAGCCGTGAACATGTTAGTGTATTTATTGAAACTTTTGAAGAAACCAAGCGCCGGAAAAGGAATAAGAATAAGAATGCAATGCCCATTGATGTTTTATTAAATGATGAGTAATTAATGAAGGCGGCCATAATTACAGATACACACTTTGGTGTAAGAAACGACAGTCAAACCTTTCTCAATTTTTTTGATAAGTTTTATAGTAATGTCTTCTTTCCGTATCTTATTGATAATAATATCACTACTATATTTCATCTTGGCGATATTGTGGATAGAAGGAAGTTCATTAACTATGTAACTCTACGAGAGTTCAAGAGAATTTTCGTTCAGCCATGCATTGATAATAACATCAAACTCAATGTTATTGTCGGCAATCATGATATTCCATATCGTAATACCAACGAGGTCAATGCACTAAATGAACTGTTCGGTGATGAGTATGATCTGATTGATATTTTTTCTGATGTAAAAGATGTAGAGTTCGGTGGTTGTGGTATTACCATGTTACCATGGATTAATAATGAAAATTATGCCGAATCCATGCAGTTCATTAAAAATACAAAATCACAGGTTCTCTTCGGTCATCTTGAAATTCGTGGTTTTGAAATGTATCGTGGTATGAAAAATCCACATGGTATGGAAGCAGCTCTATTTGATAAATTTGATCTTGTCTGTTCTGGGCATTTTCATCACAAGTCACAGGGCGGCAATATCCACTATCTAGGCAATCCATATGAGATGACCTGGAATGATTATAATGATCAGCGTGGATTTCATATTTTTGATTCTGAGAAAAGAGAGTTGACTTTTATTCAAAATCCGTATAGAATATTCCATAAGATTTGGTATGATGATACCGAAATGAAACTTGAGGAATTTATTGCCAGTTTTGATTTTGACTCTTATAAAGATACTTATGTAAAAGTAATTGTTCAGAATAAAACAAATCCATATTGGTTCGATATTGTGATGGATCATTTGTATAAGGCAAATCCAGCAAATATCTCTATTGTTGATGATCATAAAAATCTTGATCAGCAATCGGAGGAGGAGATTATTTCTGAAGCCGAGGATACACTGACAACCCTACACAATTTTGTAAATCAGATGGATACCAATGTCGACAAGGCACTGCTAAATCAACTGTTTGCTAATTTATATACAGAAGCGCAGAGCATGGAGCTTTAATTTGATATATTTTCATAATGTTCGGTGGCAAAACTTTTTGTCTACCGGAAATGTTTGGACAGATGTTCAACTTGATCGAAGTCCAAATACCTTGGTTATAGGTGAAAATGGTGCGGGCAAATCCACAGTGCTAGATGCTCTGTGTTTTTCGCTGTTTGGTAAACCGTTTCGTAAAATCAATAAACCTCAGCTTGTCAATTCTGTAAATCAAAAAGACACTCTTGTAGAGGTCGAGTTTTCTATTGGTAGTTCACGGTATAAAATTATCCGTGGTATGAAACCTAATGTATTTGAAATCTATAAAGACGATCATCTGATTAATCAGACAGCATCTGTTCGCGATTACCAACAACAGCTTGAACAGAATATCCTCAAGCTTAATTTTAATTCGTTCACGCAGATCGTAATTCTTGGTTCGTCAACCTTCGTTCCATTTATGCAGTTACCAGCACAGCAGCGCCGAGAAATCATTGAGGATCTACTTGATATTAAGATCTTTACTGCAATGAATGTCTTGCTTAAGGAACGGTTACAGAATAATAAAGAGAATATTAAAGAGATCAAGAATAAAGCTGATGTCGAGCAGGAAAAGCTTGATGTTCATCAGAATTATGTTGACGAGATTCGGTCAAAGAACAAAGAGAGAATAGAAAATCTTAAAGCTGAAATCTTAAAGTGTGAGAGTACCATTGGTGTTCTTACTCTAGATATTGATACAAATAATAAAAAGGTTGCTGAACTTCAGGGGAGCGTAAGTGACGAGGATTCGGTTCACAAGAAACTCAATCAAATTTTGAATATTGAATCCAAGCTTGAGGATAAGACTAAGAAACATAAGAGAGAAATTAAATTTTATCAAGATAATGATCACTGTCCTACATGTGATCAGGATATTGATGACGCCATTAAATCAAGCAAGATTCACGAGAGTCAGACAAAGGTGGATCAGATTACAGACGCTCTCAATAAATTACAAAAAGAGTTGGAAAAAGAAAATCAGCGGCTTCTAGATATCTCAGAAATCAATAATGAAATCAAAGAATATCTTGAAAAGATTTCTGATGGTAATAACCAAATTTCGTCTCTAAATAAGTATATCGCTCAACTTCGTACCAATATTGATTCTGAGGTTTCTGATACCGGTGACCTTAAGGAAGAAAATAAGAAGATAAATGAGCTGAAAAAGTTATTGAAAAAATTAGAGGAAAAAAGGGAGGAATATATCAACGAGAAAGAATTGCTTGATGTGGCTGCTGAACTCTTGAAGGATAAGGGAATCAAGACTCAAATTGTTCGGCAGTATGTTCCGGTGATGAATAAGCTCGTAAATAAATATCTGGCGGCAATGGAGTTCTTCGTAAGTTTTGAACTTGACGAAAACTTTGAAGAGATTATTAAATCCAGGCATAGAGACTCATTTAGTTATGCATCATTCAGTGAAGGTGAAAAAATGAGAATTGACCTATCTCTACTATTGACCTGGCGTTCCATTGCAAAGATGAAAAACTCTACCAATACCAATCTATTGATTCTTGATGAAGTCTTTGATGCTTCATTAGATTCTAATGGTTGTGATGAGTTCCTAAAACTGCTCGATGAACTAGGTAAAGATACTAATGTGTTCGTGATCTCCCACAAGGGGGATGTGCTACAAGATAAGTTCCGTTCTGTAATTAAATTTGAAAAACATAAAAATTTCTCGAGGATGGCAGCATGATTTTCCGTGAAGTAACAGAGGATAGAAGTTATATAGTTGATGATGATCCAGTTCGACCAGAGTTAAGTTATGCATTTAGGACAGGATTTAATCGGCAAATGTTCGTGATTGAAAATGAATTCACTGGTGATCCATCAGCGGCAATTTGTGTAGCGTATACAGATAAAATTCCCAAAACTGTTGATGATCTCGAGTTTGTTGACTTTATGGATCCGGCTCGTGTCGCTGTTTTTTATACTGTATGGTCTTATGAAAAAGGCGCTGGTCGTAAGATCGTATTTGAAGCGGTAAAATGGATTAAAGAAAATAAGCCTGAGATCATGCGATTTGTTACGTTAAGTCCAAAGACTGAAATGGCTCGACGATTTCATCATTCAAATGGTGCTATTACACTGAGTGAAAACGAAGTAACTGATAATTATGAATATAGGAATGTATGATGGCTGTTTATGTGTTAGTTGATACAAACGAATCGATTCTCAAGAAATCAACTGAAGCTTTTGATTTTAAAAATCCTCAAATTGATCCGAAGCAGTTAGCAGAACAACTTGCTGAGACCATGATTCTTAATAATGGAATAGGCCTCGCTGCTCCACAAGTTGGAATACCACTATCGGTATTTGTAGTCGGCGATCCAACGAATAAGGAATCTACCATCGCGATGTTCAATCCAAAAATTGTTGACACTTTCGGTGAGATGGTATACTATGATGAAGGTTGCTTAAGTTATCCAGGTCTGTATATTAAGATCAAGAGACCCGCAGGAGTAAAAATTCGATTTACAGATATGTATGGCGAAGTTGCTACGCTAAAATATAGTGGAATGACTGCAAGAGCGATTCAACATGAATATGATCACTTAGAAGGTATATTATATACTAAACGAGCTAATAGGTATAATCTTGATAAAGCTCGCAAATCTTACAAAATGATGATACGACGCAGAAAGAAGGCAGCAAAAAATGAGCAGTAATTGGGTTAAGGATATGAATGATATGCACACTAAGTATGGTGTGCACGAGTGGGTGAAGAACAATCCTGATAAGCTATCAGAATATCTTGAGTTTCGATTAAACTTCCTGCAAGAAGAACTCGATGAGACCAGAGCCGGTGCTATTCTAGAAAAAAATCCAGAAGAAGTAGTTGACGGTCTTATTGATCTGTGTGTTGTGGCAATTGGTACCCTAGACGCTTTCGGAGTTGATGCCCATAAAGCATGGGATGAGGTTCTTAAGGCGAATATGGCAAAAGAGGTTGGAGTTAAGCCAGAGCGGCCGAATCCTCTTGGTCTGCCAGATCTCATCAAACCAGAGGGCTGGACCAATCCTTCTCATAAGGAAAATCATGGCATCATTCCTAAGTGATTGATATTGTACTATATTTTTTTTGAAAAAAAGTTAAAAAAAGGTTTACATATTTAACGAATTGTGGTATTATGTATATATGATGATTGAGGAGAAAATATCATGAAACGCACAGGAGCATATATTCGTACTGTAGACCTCCAGTCAGAAGATGACATGGAATGGCTTAAGTCTTTCCGCAAGGAAATGTCTGATCTTAACAAGTTCAACAAGAAACACGATCTATCACGCCAATATGTGCGCTGGCTGAAGCGGGTCGTTTATTCTCGCGTTAAGGTGTCTGCCAATGGGCGCCTTGGAAAGAATAATCCGAACGCAATCAAGTATCGCTCGAAGCATACTGGTAAGTCTTATCCTGGTTCGCATCAGCGTATCCTGTTAGGTGACGCACGTTATGCGGACATCTACGTGCACACGGTCGTTGATTATCCCTACGGTCAAGTCGACACGACGAGTTACATGTAATGGCTAAAAAAACATACGTTTTTGATCTCGAGGTTCTTCGTATACTTGACAAGAAGCCTCTGAGTGAAGCTACGACTCTCGCCCTCGAGATCTTAGCGAAGTCAGAAACTGAAGCAGTTCGATTGAATCGCTTGGTTTATGACATTAACCGTGCTCCTACTTCAGCTGAAGTAGCGCGCATTATGTGGACCACTTATATGGCTGGCACCGGTTATCGCGTGCACGGATCATCGTGGGACAAGCACTACAGGAGTGTCTGATGGATACACGTTCTCGGATTGGAAACGTCGGTGAAGAAATCGTCGTTGAACAGATTAAAGGTGCTATTCGCACCGACGACTGGTGGGACTCTGAAAAGGATGGTACCATAGGTTCTGAACGATATGAGGTGAAGACTATTCGTCTCAATCGTAAGACGCAAAGTTTCTGGCAGAGTGGTAATCTCAAGAAGCTCGATGAGGTAGATCGTTTCTATATCATTCGAGTTCCTATGGATACCGAGCCGCTCTCAGTCTGTGCTCTCTATGTTGTTGAAAATCATAGAGAGTGCTTCAATGAAGCTCGTAGGAATGACGGTGGAAAAGTTCGTGCTTATCCATTGACATCTTGCAAAAAAATTGTTAGTATGGATAATGATACAGCAAGGTTCTTGCAGGTTAACTCATCCAAGATTTCAAAATGGACGTGATACAAACTAGGAGATTTGTTATGAAGAAGAGTAAGATTGAAAAGGTGACAATGGAGCAAGTCTTTGACGATTGGGTAACCGGTCGGAATGATTATACGACTGCAGGATTTCTGCAACACATGGGCATTGCGTTTGATTCTTCGGAAGCAGACAAGTACCGTAAGGTGGTATATGAGTTCAATCGGAAGAACAAGGATAATATTACCGAGTTAGGTTATTCTCCTAAGTTTGCCGGCCAAGGTCGTCGTCCTGCTAAGATCTGGGGTTTTATCAATGCTTTAGTTAGCAGCAATAATTCTATCGATGAAGCTATTGATGCTGCCTTAAAGTCGTTCATGAATAAAGAGCAGGCAGTCGAGTATCGTGATCATCATGTGTTACCGCTCCTCGCTCGGATTAACCAGAAGATTGGAGAGTTAACGTAATGGCTGATAAAGAGTCCGTGAAAGTTCTTCAAGAGTGCATCGACCTGCAACTCAAGAAGTCTCAAGACTATCAGTCTGAGAACTCAAGCGTTTTACAGGCGATGCACTATCGTCGTGGTGTTGATACTATCCATGATATTATTATTGGTAAGCTTCAACGAGCCACTTCTCTTATTGAGTCTGGTCGTGATCCTAACTTCGAATCTCTCGAAGACACTTACAAGGATATGATTAATTACGCATCTTTTGCAGTGTCTTATATGCGTGGAAAGATGGAAGGCCAGGATCCAGATAGGGATATGTTTAATGCAAAGCGTAAGTGACATTCGTCAATATTTTATCGACGAACTTGCTGCTGAAAACTTTGTGACCGACAAGACAGGTGTAAAAACCATTGAACTTGTCGGCGCAAGTTTTCACGCAGACGAGCCAACTATCTTTGGTAAACTTAATGATGACTATATCAAGCGCGAACTTGCATGGTATAAATCTAAGTCACTTAATGTTAATGATATTCCAGGGAAGACTCCTGAGATATGGAAGATGGTTGCCGACAAAGATGGATATATCAACTCGAACTACGGTTGGTGTATCTGGTCAGATGAGATCGATAGTTCTGATACTGTTATGCGAAATAAAGGTCGGCACAATCATGGCCAATATTGGCGTGTGTACAATGAGCTCTCTAATAATAGAGACTCTCGTCGAGCTGTAATGATATACACTCGGCCAACTATGCATGAAGATTATAATAGAAATGGTATGTCTGACTTCATGTGTACGAATGCTGTGCAGTATCTTATTCGAGATGATGTTCTCAACGCCATCGTTCAAATGAGATCTAACGATGTAGTGTTTGGCTATCGTAATGACTTTGCCTGGCAAGATTACGTTGCTTCATTGCTTGAAACTGCTCTCAGATGTGATGGTCGAAAAATTATTTGGAACGTAGGAAGCTTGCATGTATATGAACGACATTTCTCGCTCGTGGAATGAAAAGTATCTTGGGCTTGCGCGTTTTGTCTCAAGTTGGAGCAAAGATCCTTCTACTCAAGTAGGAGCTGTTGCAGTCGGTGACGTTGGTCAGATACTCGCTACGGGTTATAATGGATTTCCAAGAAGTATTAATGACTCAGAATATCGATTGACAAATCGTGAAGAAAAGTATAAGTTTGTAGTACATGCTGAAATGAACTGCATATATAACGCAACTCACAATGGAGTATCACTGAAAGGCGCTACACTATATGTATGGGGCCTACCTGTATGCAGTGAATGTGCAAAGGGTGTAATTCAAGTTGGTATCAAGCACGTTGTGATGCCAAAAGATGAAGGTGTTGTCCCTTTGAAGTGGACTAAATCTTTTTTAGAAACTGCTGAAATGTTTGATGAAGTTGGCGTGACATATGAAAAAATCAGTATTAGTAGTTGGAATGAATCCATCTAAAGTATCTTATTGTGGTACTTTTAAGAGACTTGAAAATTGGATGGAACGTGTTGGTGTAACATATTATGGATTTATGAACGTATACAACGAGCAAGGATCTTTTAAAAAAACAGATATTGATTATGAATATGTTTCGCAATGTATAAATAATCACACCACTATCGTAGCACTTGGTAATGTAGCATCTGAAGTTCTCACTAAGTTGGATAAAGATCATTTGAAAATGCCACATCCAAGTGGGTTGAATAGGTTACTAAACAACAAGGAATATGAAAAACAAAAACTAAGTGAACTTAATGAGTATGTTAGTGAGCTACTCTGAACTCCCAGTCAAGGTCTCTCACTCTAATAAACTGACATAACAGGAGAAACAAATGTCTAAGATTAAAGTCGGCATTATTGGTGTCGGAAACTGCGCTCAATCTCTCGTAGAAGGCGTACAATATTATATTACTAATCCATCAGATACGGTTGGACTCATGTATCCAGATATTGGTGGATACACAGTCAACGATATTCAATTTGTAGTTGGTTTTGACGTTGACCGCCGCAAAGTGAATCGTCCACTTAAAGACGCTCTAAGAGCTAAACCAAACTGCGCTATGTATCATGTTGACGAGATCGATGATACTTGTGTCGCGACAAAAGCTATGGTATATTCTGGTCCAGAGCTTGATGGTGTTGCAGCACACATGCTTGATTATCCAGAAGATATTTCATTTAGAACTGGCGCTGAATCAGCTAAGTCATTTGATGATATCGTTGAGATCGTAAAGCAGAGTGGAGTTGATGTTCTCATCAATTATTTGCCCGTTGGTTCTGAAAAAGCCACTAAGTTTTACGTGGATGTAGCACTTGCTGCTAAAGTGCATTTTGTAAACTGTATTCCTACTCTCATTGATACTAATACGACCAAGATTATTGAACAGAAGTTTATCGATAATGGTCTTACTATCGTTGGTAACGACATGCGGTCTGCATGGGGAGCATCACGTATGAGTGAAGTACTGCAGGGGGCTATGATTGATTCCGGTCTTATGGTAACTCAACATATTCAGATGAATATGGCGGCTGGTTCTACACAGGGGCAAGAAAATATTAGAACTGGACGTACTGCAAACTGCGATTTCTTGAATATGGCAAAACAAGAAAGACTTCATGACAAGCATGTCTCTAAGGAGAACGTGTTGAAAGGACAGAATGTAGTTCGCAATGAACCAACTGCTGGTATGACATTGTACGCGGGACCATCGTTAACAGTACTACAAAAGCCTGGTTCAGCTTATGTTGGATCAGATAACAAGATTGCAAACTTTGATATTGTTGCATATGGTTTTGGTGGCGCTCGATACGAGCTCACTGCTCGACTGTCTGTCCAAGACTCACCAAATTCTGGTGGTGTAGTGGTATCAGCAATTCGTTTCTGTAAAGTTGCGTCTGAGATGGGTATTGTAGGTTATCTTCGTGGCCCATCAGCTTGGACTCAGAAAACGCCTCCTCTTCAGTTAAAGACTGAAGACGCAAAGTTTGAGTGCGACGCTCTTGCTCGACGAGAACTTACAAATCTTACTAGTATTCAGCTAAGTAAAAACTCACCAAAGGCCTCTAAGTTACAGTATACTTTTCAGGCTGGAAGCACAGACTACGAATAATGATCGTTGTAAATAGTTACGATATTGATGGGGTTATCATAATGGGCGAAGATAATGAGGGTCTTCGCCCAGGCCCTAACGATGTAATCATCACTGGTAGATCATACACTCAAAAGGAAGAAACATTAAGTATACTCCGTGGAAGGGGCATAAATAACTTTGTGTTTTTCAATCCTCTATCTCGCACGCACGAAGATTATAGTCGTGCAACTTCTGGAAGACACAAAGCAAAAGTATTGACATCTCTTTATGACTGTGGTACTATCGTAGCTAGGCATTTTGAAGATGATCCAATACAAATTGAAATGATTAAGAATTACGGTCCAATCACTGTTAATGTGATACAAATTGGAAATTATAATGAACTATAATTATGATTGGTGGTCTTATGATAAAAACTTGATGAGAGACTTTAATTGGTTTCTCTATAAAGTGAATCAACGCGCTTGCATTAATCTTGGTTATATAGATGAAGAATACCAATCACTTAATCGCGACGGTGAAGAAGATTATGGTCTTGGTAAAGACGTAGAATACTTTCATCCGACAATAACACTTGACGATAGAATGAGATATATAGCGCAAAATATTGCGCAATCTGATATGTCTCATTTTAATATTCTTGGCAATACGATTATCTCTCACTTTTATGGAGCAAGGGGCGTACATCAGACAGTAACTGGTTCTGATGATCCAAATGATTGTTTTGTTGATTTTGATCGTATTGCAGATGGCGATGATGATCTAGTTGAGTTCTATCGCAAGACAATTGACTACCAATCTAAGGTAAATAAGAAACCAATTTGGGGAACAACTGAATTACACACATCGATTCAAACCGGTGCAAGAAACTATTGTCGACAAAAATCAGCTAACCCACAGAGGGAATTTCATCCAGTTGATGTTCTCGAATGGGTCGCGTCTTTTAGAGATAATGGTATCGGCGAAAAGCTATTAAAAACTGACTCTATGAAAGAAGCTTATGATATTCTCACAACACAAAGAGGAATTGGAGAATATTATGGATTTCATTGTGGCGCGTCGACGAGTGTACTACCATTTTTAAAATATCATCACGATCAAAGATTTGTAGCGCCAGGACCCGGCGCAAGGTATACTATTCAAAAACTTTGGCCTGAAGCGCCAAAGAAATTATACGATGAAGCAATTTATTTCTTAAGAGAAAATAGTGACGAAATTGGACTTACTGAAAACGTTGAGTTTCATGAAAAAGCTTATAACATTGATGGTATATTTACACAAGAGCAAGATAGTTTAAAATATTACGGAACTGAAGTTTTATCTTGTCAGTTTGGAATCTATTTACAAATTAGAAATGATAAAAAAGCATGTGATAGGCGTAAAGTGTCTCGAATAGAGATTTCACAAAATACGTTAGAGGATTTTCTATGCGGAGCGTAATTGTAGCACCATTTATACCAATTTCATTTCAGGTACACTCACACCGCGCTGCCCAGGGTGTGATATATGCAGACATACTCAAGCAGTCTGGCCACTGTGCTGATATTGATATTAACATGTCACGATCAAACGTTCAGGGTGAAAACGCTATTGATGAAAATAAGTATCAAGACTTTAATGAATACGATAGACTCTACATTTATCACGGTAATGATAGGCCAGCTGACTCAAAAGATCTCAATTTTTTTGGTGGAGTGAAACACTTTCCTCACGCATATAATATTAGAAATATTTCTAAGTTCAAAGGCGAGGTTTATTCAGTTCCATACGATATGCCTGATTATGCATCGATGTTGAATAATAAACTTACTAAATTCAAAGAAAAGTATCCGGATTTTACAAATAAGACAGTCCGTGATTTTTATGATACTGATATTGAGAATCTCAAAAAGATACAAGAAAGAGCAATTACAATTAATCCAATCGGGCCTTGGGATAAGTTAGTTGCCGGCGATAGCCACGCGATCTGTATGTATCGGCCAGGTTGGAACGTAAATTCAGTTCCATTTAAAACACTACATGGAGCTTTAGAACAAGGTCTTGAAACATTTATTACAGTTCCAAATGTAAATCATGTAGAATTTTACTTTGGTAATATCGATATTCGTCATCATGTTTGTCGTCTTGAAAACACTCATGAAGTTATAGATAAACTTGTAAATAGATATATTGATCAGGTAAGCAAGATGAGTTATAAATCAAAGGCGATTTATGAGCTGTTACCTATTGAAAATGAAAGTAGAACTTTACCTAAGAGCGGATTCTATGATGGTAAACCATTCTGGGGTTCTTGGCAAGAGAGAACAAATGCTCGAAAATATTTCAATGAACAAATGAAGTTAAAGACAAAAAACACTGATATTGAATTTAAAGAGTGGATCACTCCAGAATTTTATAATGAGAAAGGTGAGATGGATTTTAAAGTTATGGAAAAGCCTAAGTCAGTTCATCTTTCGAGAAAGTACTATCCTTATTGGCAAGGATTAGAGTATAATGGCATAAAGAAAACAAACTTGGAAGATTTTTTCTCATGAAACACGCAGCTATCATTCCCCTTATTGGCGGTGAAGTACTCGCCTCTGACCAAGTGTGGGGTAACCGACCAGAATATATTTTAAGCTATTCAGCTTTTAAGGATAATGAATCACACTTACTTAATTATTATAATAACGAGATTCCTTATCACGTACTTGATGAAGGAGGTTCGGCTCCTGGAAGAGTAGACGTTGTATCGTCTGTTTGTCCATGTGCTGGTTTAAGCCAATATCATTCTAAGCCCGGCGCTCACAACGAGAATAATCAGTGGATGAGGAAGACAGCTCATTACATTCTTGGTGAGGTAAAGCCACTCGTTTTTTGGGGTGAGAACGCTCCAGCGCTCGTAGGTAAGATTGGTAAGTTTATGCTCGATGAGTTGAGACAAATCTCTCTTGATAATGGATATGGCATGAGCGTATATCTTACTAAGAACCTATCGCATGGAGTCGCACAATTTCGTAAGAGATCGTTTTATTTCTTTTGGAATAAAAAAGAGTTTGGTGAAAAGACGCCCATCTTAAATTATTATGAACGGCCGCATCAAAGGATCGAAGAAGTTATTGCCAATGTGACAAGTAACTTCCAGATGGAACCAATTAATAAAGGAACTCCATCTAAGGATGATCCATATTATCGTTATCTTTTAGAGGAAGTACTCGATGGAGCTTCTCATAAAGAGTATTATAACATACTCGAAGCTCAACCATCTCGCGGTAATGATGTGGAGTCTATCTTAACAGATGTATATCAAAAAGACTATCGTGAAATTGGTGCATGGATGGAAAAAGAAGGATATGAAAGAGAAGTTCCAAAGTGTGAGAGAAAATATCTCAAGCTTGCTGATGGCGGTAATATCATGCGACGTGGAACTATAGTGCCAAAGGATTATATCGGCGCTTTTGTAGGTCATTATCCAAACATGCTCACTCATCCATATGAAGATAGATATATAACTTATCGAGAAGCTATGACTATTATGGGTTTACCGAGTGATTATGAATTACTAAATCCTTCGAGATCTACTAATCATATTTGTCAAAACGTGCATTTTCAAACTTCGACAGATATGGCAACTGAAATCAAAGCCGTCTTAGATGGTGAGAGAAAATTTGCAGACACTGATTTCTTGTTTCAAAACAATTATCAGAAAAAACATGAAATTTGGAATGAAAGGCAGGCAACACTTGAGCATTTCCTATAAATACAATGAAGGCAATCTGATTGCCGAAATTCAAGACTATATTGATGGTACTTACGGTGAACACTATTCCACAAACAAATACCAAGCAACTGAGTTCATCATCGACGGTGGTCATGGTGAAGGATTTTGCATTGGTAACGTAATGAAGTATGCTCAGCGTTACGGTAAGAAGGATGGATATAACCGAAAAGATTTAATGAAGATCATCCATTATGCGATTATTGCCATGCACGTACATGATCTAGAACATGAGGAGAAGTAAATGGCTGAAATTACTATTGATATTGAGGAACTAAGAAAAAGAAAGATTTTTGTAGCTACACCAATGTACGGTGGTATGTGTGGCGGTCAGTATACAAAATCAACAGCTGAGCTTGCAAAACTTTGTCAGGCATATGGTATTACCATTGATTTCTTTTATCTTTTCAACGAATCGCTAATTACAAGAGCACGTAATTATTGTGCTGATGAGTTTCTTCGACAGAAGGATTTTACTCATCTTATGTTTATTGATTCAGATATTGGTTTTAATCCAAACGATGTTCTTTCTCTCGCCGCACTTGCGGTAGACGATAAGGATATTATTTGTGGTCCATATCCAAAGAAGACCATTTCTTGGGAAAAAATTAAAAAGGCAGTGGATAAAGGATTTGCCGACGAAAATCCACACGAACTACAGAACTTTGTTGGCGACTTTGTGTTTAATCCAACCGAAGGTCAGACTGAAATTCCACTTAATGAACCAGTTGAAGTTCTTGAGGGTGGTACTGGATTTATGATGATCCAAAGAGAAGCATTTGAAAAGTTCGAGGAAGCATATCCAGACCTTCATTATAAACCAGATCATGTACGATCAGCAAATTTTGATGGCACCCGTGAGATCATGTGTTACTTTGATGCTCTTATTGATCCAAAGTCAAAGCGGTATTTATCGGAAGACTATATGTTCTGTCAGTGGTCACGTGAGATCGGTCTGAAGGTTTGGATGTGCCCTTGGATGCAGTTGTCACACACGGGTACATATACCTTTGGTGGTTCTCTTACCCATCTTGCACAGGTCGGTGCATCTGCTACTGCTGATCCAAATGAAAAAATTAGATAGTATTTTTGTTTACTTAACCAATGATTTGTGGTATTATTATTAAATTAACCGTCAATATTTGTCATTTATGTGAGGATAAGAAATGAATATCTCAACCAACACTCTTTCTGTGCTAAAGAGTTTTACTTCTATTAATCCATCTCTTTATGTAAATTCAGGAAACGTCATCAAGACTATTTCACCTCAGAAGACCATCATTGGTCGGGCCGAGGTTGACGACAGTTTTGATGTGCCGTTCGGTATCTATGATCTGAATCAGTTCCTCAGTACTGTAAGCATCTTCGAGTCACCTGACTTTGAGTTTAGTGATCGTTCGGTTGAAATCAAGAATGGTGTGTCGTCTGTAACCTATGGTTATGCCGATGCCAATATGATTATGCAGGCTCCAGAAAAGGATCTAGATTTACCTGATACTGTCGTTGAATTTGAACTCAAGGACGCGGTATTCAAGAAGACCATGCAGGCGGCTAGTGTTCTTCAGCTTCCTAACTGGTCTGTTATTGGCGCCGGCGGTGATGTGACTCTGGTTGTTGGTAACTCTAAGGATGAGTCATCTAATACCTTCCGTCACGTTGTCGGTTCGACCGACCTTGACTTTGAACTTGTTTTCAAGGTAGAGAATCTTCGGTTTATGCCTGCTGATTATAAAGTAAAGATTTCTTCGAAGGGCATTAGCCACTTCTCAACTAATGGAGGTAAGCTGCAGTACTACATTGCAACTGAAAGCCGGTAATAGTAAATTGGTAAAGTGTGAAAAACATCCTGATTATACCGGTTCTAAAAAACCTAGAACCAAATGTGAAAAGTGTAAAGAGATCTGGGAAACGGCAGAGCTTCTAAAGATTCCAGATTTTCTGAAACGCAAACCTTAACTAAGGATTATATTATGCAAGAATTGTGGGTAGAGCGATATCGTCCGTCCAAGATCGACGATTGTATTCTTCCAACAGAGCTTAAGCAAACATTTGTCAACTTCGTGGGCAAAAACTATGTGCCAAATCTTCTCCTCACCGGCGGTCCTGGTGTTGGCAAGACTACTGTTGCAAGGGCGATGCTGGAAGAATGCGGCTTTGATTATATCGTAATTAATGGTTCGATGAATGGTAACATCGACACACTCCGAGTCGAGATCAAAAACTTTGCATCGACTGTATCACTTACCGGTGCTCGTAAATATGTAATCCTTGACGAGGCCGACTATCTTAATCCTCAGTCGACTCAGCCTGCTCTCCGTAACTTCATGGAAGAGTATTCTAAGAACTGTGGATTTATTCTGACCTGTAACTTCAAGAACCGGATTATCGAACCACTACATTCTCGATGCTCAGTTGTCGAGTTCAAGATTCCAGGTAAGGAAAAGGCAAATCTTGCTTCATCATTTATGGCAAGAGTTCAAAATATTCTTAAGAGTGAGAATATCACTTTTGATCCACAGGTGGTTGCAGAGCTTATCAAGAAACATTTTCCTGACTGGAGAAGAGTGCTCAATGAATTACAACGATATAGTGCTACTGGTAATATTGACACTGGCATTCTTGTCAATTTGGGCGATGATAATTTTAAGAAACTCATCTCCCTTCTGAAGGATAGAAACTTCAAGGAAATGCGAAAATGGGTCGGTCAGAACTCTGATATCGAATCAACAGTTCTTTATCGTCGTTTGTATGATACAGCATCTGAATATATTGTTGATCGTTCCATTCCTCAACTTGTTCTACATATTGCCGATTATTCTTATAAATCGGCATTCGTTGCGGATCAAGAAGTTAACCTCGTTGCATGTCTCACTGAAATTATGACAGATTGTGAGTTCAAGTAAGAATAATGTGGGAATACTGGTGTAAAGCAATAGGAAGTAAAGCATATGACGATGATGATAAAGCTGACCGAGTTGCAATTATTCGTACTGGGTGGGTATTCCTTCACATTCTTACTTGCCTTAGTATTATCTTAAATGCAATTGCAAATCATGGTTGGAGACTGCTTGGATTATGAACCTGACATTTCATGGAAAGTCGAAAGAGGCCTGTGAGTGGGTAGTTGAAAATTATAAGAATTATAAATTATATTCTGACAATAAAACTATTCAACAGTGGTTAAAAGAATCAGAGGAAAGGTTGCATGAACTCGAAACTCAACAAGAGTGAATGTGCTATTATTTTAGGAAATGGAGAATCACGCTTAAATATTGAATTACCAGAACTGGTAAGAACATATGGTTGTAATGCAATTTATAGAGATCAGAAGGTTGACGATTTAATTGTTGTGGATCCTGCAATACAGCATGAGATTTATTCATCTGGATATGTAATGGATAGAAGATGCTGGTTTGCCTCATGGAGTCCAGTTCACAATAGTCGTGAGGTAAAGGCTCTCATGGAGTTTACGCCAGCTGATAATATTATACAAAATAAAAGAACAACTGATCTTTGTTCCATTGCTGGTATGGGCGAAAAATTCTATATCACCTGGATTTTAGATAAAGATATGGTTACCAACATTGGATCGATTGACAAATCATCCGGTGAGGTTGCAATTGAGATGGCTATAAAGCATAAAAAGAAACATATCTTTATGCTTGGTTTTGATGGTGGGGGAAATATTTATCGAGGTACAGACCATTATTATGATGAGGATGGGCCTTACGATGAATGGTACGATGGACACGAAGATATATACAATAAGAATCCTGATGTTACGTTCTATCGTGTAAATTGTAATATGCAGGAATCTCTTATGCCGAACTGTTTGCATATTGATAATGAAACATTTAGAGAGTTGTTACCATGAACCCATTTGATTATGTTAATGCAATCAACTCCGGTAAGGATATTATGTCTGGTACCGATAATGACGCATTGGCCGAAAAGGGATATAATCCATTCCTGACAAATCGTCAGTTATCATATTTTGAGGATACAATCCACGTTGCCAATGCAATGAATATGCATTCCAACCTAGAAAACAAACTACAATTTTCATTTTTAATAAATATAGTGAGGCCTAAAAAGCGATTTGCCAAATGGGCCAAGACTGAACATCATGATGATCTTGAGGCGGTGGTAGAATATTATGGTTACAGCTATGAAAAAGCCAAACAGATCATGGATATTCTGTCTTCTCAACAGATAAAAGATATAAAAACAAAGCTTGAGAAGGGTGGAGTGAAAAAATGACTTTTGATATTAACAATCTAGTCGAAGTACGACTACGTAACGAAGACGATTTCCTTAAAGTGAGAGAGACACTTACTCGGATTGGTGTCGCCTCTAAGAAGGAAAAGACCCTATATCAGTCTTGTCATATACTGCACAAGCAGGGACGTTACTATATTACTCATTTTAAAGAACTTTTTGCTCTCGACGGCAAACCATCCAATATGTCAGAGTCGGACATTGCCCGCCGAAATACCATTGCCAACCTACTCAAGGAATGGGAACTAGTCGACATACTAAAATCGGAGCAGACCGAAAATCCGATCGCTCCGATTAGCCAGATTAAGGTTCTACCCTATAAGGAGAAGAACGACTGGGAGTTAGTTGCTAAGTATAATATCGGTAAGAAGAAGACGGTTAACTAGCAACTGCGTAGATTTCTGCATCTGTATCGAATAAGTCAAACATATTCGATACCAATTCACGTTTGCCAGGCTTAGGAAAATCCATGATCTTAGAGTATTTGGATTTTCGAGCCATCACGACAATCGAACTATCCTTCGCTAACTCATTCCAGACATAACGACCGCCGGGTGACTGTGAGTCACCGGCACGAAGGTTATAGCCTTTCTTGAGCAGGAACGAATAGAGCCGTTTGGCTAGTTTCTGACCACGGTAACGAGAGTCGACCTGAGTCAGATCCACGTGCCAATGACGCTTGTCCTTGCTCAGCTCGATGTGAGCAACAATCTTGAACCTAGTCGTCACCACATTGTCGAATGCTGATCGCATACGCTTAGAGGTGTCCATATCGTAGACCCAGATCTCGACGTAGTTCTTGTCGGTACTGTCATCCATATAGATCTTGAACCCACCACGAGAACCGAGATATGTCTGATCCTCGTCGATGATGCCGTAGCCGAGAGCTACGCGTTTGTTCATTTTGATCTTACTGGGCATCGATGATCTCCATCTCGACATATTTCATAAGGTCAAGAACCTTACGCTTCTCGTCGGAGGTCAGCCGATTGAGCTGACGACGGATGTGGCGAGGGCTGTCATCCTCTGCGATCCGCTTGATGACGTCAATCATCGTGGTGTAGGTGTATTCCATAGATGTCTCCTTATCAATCATCATATGTACATATTATACCATCTTCTAAAAAAAGTAAATAAGTTTTTTTAAAAAAATATGTAATGATATCAATGGCTTATAAAAAAAGTGAAAAAAATGCTAAGCCATTGATATCATTACATATTTTCGTGCACTTTTTTGTTTACATATTTCTGGTTTTATGGTATTATATAACTATGATGATTGATAAGGAGACAAACACCATGTACACCTACAGCGATCAACTGATCTCCGACCTCCACAAGGACGCTCGTGGCTTTCGGCCGCATGAAGCCTTCTGGGAAGGTTGGACCCAGTCTGATGGCGACAACAAGCAGGCCATCTGGGATGGTCTCTGTCGTGAAATGGGCCGCCGTCAAGAGGTGGAGGCTCGCCATGAAGCCTATCTCCTCGCCAAGTTCAAGGAGGAGGTTCAGTCCTGCATCGAACTAGGTGCTGGTGACCGCCAGACGGCTCTGCGTTGGATGACGCAGAACGAGACGTTCTACCACAGCCAGGACATTGAGCGCTGGGTATGGAAACAGGGCATCCTGTTCACCGACGAGGGCCGGAAGCTCGTTGAAGAGTTGAAGACCATCATTGTCTACAAGGAGGACGACGATGTTTGAAGGTGATCTAGCAGCCGCATGGGATGTGGCAAAATGGCTTATCATTGCCGCCTTTACCCTCGGCATCATGGTCTCTGTAATTACCTCAGCCTTTAAACTTGGACTGAAGCTGTGGTGGGTCGTGTTTATCGGTGCTGCATTATTGTGGTTTTATGGTTGACATAATTACCATATTGTGATAGTATATACATATGATGAATAAGGAGATGATTATGATCAGTGAATGGAAGAAGTCGGATTGGCGTTCAACGGAAACGTGGGAGTCGGTCAACTGCTCAAGCGGTGATGTGACGATCACTAAGATTGGTGAAAACTTTGTTGCTCGTGATCCAAACGGTATGCTGGTTTCTCAGTTTCCCGATACCTGGCAAAACACCGTTCGGATGATGGAATGTTGCTTTACTTGGCACATCAAGGTTGCGTGAAATGGGTGACATTATCAAAATCCGTGGCTTGACACGACACGGTAAGAACCGTGTTCGTGAGCACGGTGAGATGTGGGAAGTGACTGAATGGAAGTCCGACCTGCGTCCTGGTCAACAGTCGATTCGCTCTCTTAAAACTGGAGAAGAGCGTTGGCTAGATCCTGATAATTTCGAGGTAGTGTTACCTGAAAGGTTTTGAATTATTCCTCAGTAGCTCAGCGGTAGAGCAGACGGCTGTTAACCGTCCGGTCGGTGGTTCGAATCCATCCTGAGGAGCCATTTTTAAGGAGACGCTTATGGAATATGCGATTACTATTTTGAGTCTTGCTGTAATCTGCTTAGTTGTAGTGAATGTGATTGATTATTTTTGGCATAAGCGCATTGAGCATCGTCTTGACCGATTAGATGGTGCAACACAAAATAACTTGCGCCGTCAGAAAAATATGCAACATGAGGATTTGTTGAAGTAGTCAATATGCCGGCGTAGCTCAGTTGGTAGAGCAGTTGATTTGTAATCATCAGGTCCGCGGTTCGAGTCCGTGCGCCGGCACCACAAAAAAATATTAGAAAATCTATTTACAAACAATGTAGGATGTGGTAGTATATAAACATAATGATTAATCAATCTGTCTCTGATGAGTCCGTAGGGACGAAACCCCGAAAGGGGTCAGACAGCAATACTGTCAATTTTGAAACTGAAAAGAAAGTGACTTATTATGACAAAGACTGAACGCGTTCTCACCGCACTACAGAATGGTGAGCAGCTTACTGTGAAGCAGATCCGTGCACGCTTTGGCGTTGCCAATCCGACCGCACTGATTAACCATCTTCGTCAGAACGTCGGTGTTGCTATTTATAGCAATGCTCGTACGAATAAGGGTGGCGAGACACGGAACTTCTACCGCATCGGCACTCCTTCTCGTAAGGTTATTGCAGCAGGCTATCGCGCACTAGCTGCATAATCAAAATAGGGGAGCGGAAACATCATTCTCCTTATCATCAACTTTTCCGCTCCCCTATTGACTTTTTAAGGAGAATGATTATATATAGTAATGAGGATGCCTGATGGGTCCTCTACTATTAACCTTGCTAATTAGGAGGTAACTATGGTTACTAAGCAAAATATTGCGACTCTTCGCAATCTCGATCCATTCTTCGTCGGCTTTGACCGCTTTTTTAAACAAATCGAATATCTTGACCGGGTAGACGCGTTCACTCGGCCTCAATCATATCCACCCTATAATATTATTAGCATGGATGATGATCGTTATCAGATCGAACTGGCAGTTGCTGGTTTTTCTGAGGATGATCTTGAAGTCGTTTATCAAGACAGCAAAATCTCAGTTATAGGGGAGATAAAAAGAGAGGATGGAGAATCAGGAAGCGTACTGCACAAAGGAATTGCAAACAGGCATTTTGCCCGACAGTTCACTCTTGCCGACACTATCGAAGTGGAGGGAGCGGAACTTAAAAACGGTATGCTCATCATCTCACTCAAAAACATCATCCCAGATAGTAAGAAGCCTCGCCAAATTAAAATCGCGGCCGGAGGTCAGACTATTGAAGGGAAAAAGGAACTCTTAACTGAAGGATAGAAACTATTGACCTTTATCATGCTTCGTGATATAAATTAGACTATGGTGACATTCTACACTTCAGTCGAGAGAACGGCCAACGACATTCTGTATGTTGGCTATGACGGGAAACGAAGAGTGGTCGAGAAGGTTCGCTTTCAACCGACCCTCTTCGTTCCTACTCGTAATAAAACAAAATATCGTACCCTCGATGGTTATACCGTCGACTCTATTCAACCTGGCAGCATGATGGATTGCCGGGACTTTATCCGTGAGACAGAGGCGGATAACTTTCCCATATATGGAAATCGAGATTATATCGCTCAGTTTATTGGTGACAAATTTCCAGATGGCTGCATACCAGATACCTCGGTGATGAATATCTCATTTATTGACATTGAGGTACAATCAGATCAAGGTTTTCCAGAGCCTTCTCTGGCTCAACAGCCAATCACTGCCATTACAATCAAAAATAATCTTGATGATACCTTCTACACTTGGGGTATTGGCGGATTTGAATCTGACAACTCTATTGTTCAGGATAAGCGTATTGAGTACATTCGTTGCCAAGATGAATTTGTTCTTCTAAAGAGTTTTCTAACTCACTGGCAGAAAAACACACCTGATATTATCAGTGGTTGGAACTCGGAAGACTTCGACATGACATACCTTATTAATCGTGTTGCGCGAGTCCTCGGTGAGGATCAACTTCGTAAGTTCTCATTGTTTAATATCAAACCAGAAGCTCGAGATACATCCTATAATATTATCGGTACTACCCAACTTGACTTTATGAAACTCTTTAAGAAGCTTGGTTATAACTATGGTAACCAGGAGTCATATAAACTTGACAACATTGCAAACGTTGTACTTGGCGAAAAGAAACTCGACTATTCTGAGTACTCCTCCCTTGCGGCTCTATACCGTGAAAATCATCAGAAGTTCATTGATTATAACATCCGGGACACTCAACTCGTCGAGCGAATGGAGGACAAGACAGGGTTTATTGCTCTCGCTATGACACTTGCTCATAAGGCTAATGCGAATTACGTGACTTCTTTTGGGTCTGTGAAGATCTGGGATACGTACATCTACAATGTGTTGAAAAAGCAAAATATAGTTCTTAATCCACAAGATGAAGTTAATAGCGATAGGCGAATTGAAGGTGCTTATGTTAAAGAACCTCAGAAAGGTATGCACGAGTGGGTCTGTTCATTTGACTTGAATTCCCTGTACCCGCATCTTATCATGCAGTATAATATGTCACCTGAAACTATTATGGACGGCGTGCTACCTGGCGTGGATGTGGAAAGTCTATTGTGTCATATAGATCTCAATATTCCTAAAGATGCATGCGTTGCTTCTACTGGCCAATTGTTCAGTACTAAATCAAAAGGCGTTTTCCCTCAGATCGTTGATAGTCTCTACAATGAACGTACAATTGTCAAGAAAAAAGCACTTGAAGCAAAACAACTCCTTGAAAATACTGCCAAGGATCAGGTGTTTGAGAGAGCTCAGATTGAAAAAGATATTGCCAGGTTCGACAATGAACAAATGGCAGTTAAAATTCTGATGAACTCTCTTTATGGTGCTTTGTCGAATAAATGGTTTCGATATTATGATATTCGAATGGCAGAGGCAATTACCATTTCCGGACAGCTTACAATTCGTTGGGCTGAGAATACTATCAATGAATATCTCAATCGTATACTTAAAACAAATAAAGTCGATTATGTTATTGCTATCGACACTGACAGCCTTTATGTTAGAATGGGTGAGCTCGTCAAACAAGTCATGCCCAATGAAACTGACCAAGATAAAATCTGTAAGTTTATAGACAAAGTGTCAGAGCAGAAGATTGAACCTCTCTTAGAAAAAACTTATAAAAATCTTAAAGAATATGTGCATGCCTATGACCAACGTATGCATATGAAACGAGAGATTATTGCATCGAAGGTTATCTTTACTGGTAAAAAACGGTATATTGCAAACGTGCTCAATAACGAAGGTGTACAATATGCAAAACCAAAGATCAAGATTACCGGTATTGAATCAGTTCGATCTTCGACCCCTCAGGTGTGCCGTAAACTCATTGAAAAGACTCTATCGCTCATCATGAACAAGGATGAATTTGCTGTACAAAAATTCATTGAAACCGCCAGAGGTGAGTTCCAAAAACTAAATCCAGAAGATGTTGCCTTTCCTCGTGGTGTATCTAATATATGGAAACAGCAAAAAGAAGGTGTTGGTGTTCCTATTCACGTTCGTGCATCTCGTCGCTATAATCAACTGATAAAAGAGTTGAATATAAATAATAAATATGAAGAGATAAAGAATGGTGATAAGGTTAAATTTACATATCTGAAAATGCCAAATCCAGCTAAACAGAACGTGATTGCCTTTCCTATTATTTTACCACCCGAGTTTGATCTGAAACGATTTATAGACTATGATATGCAATTTGACAAGTCTTATGTTGAACCTATCAAGAACATACTTGATGCTATTGGATGGTCGGTAGAAAGAACAAATACTTTAGAGGATTTTTTTAATGGCTGATATACCAGCAGAATATGCAAATCTGGACTATGGCTTTAGTGCAGTAGACGAAGCCACATTTCAAGCAAATCAAGATTCAGCAGAATCCACACCGCCATCTATTGACGAAAATGATCTCACGCGTGTAGTGCTCAACGCGCTTGCTCCACTTGAAGATAAGTTAGATACGTTGCTGACTCGACGTAATGTCGAGGAATCAGATGATGTACAACTTGCAATTGCACAGGCTCAGTCAGAAATTTCTGGCAAGGTTGTAGAGCTTGAAAAATTAGTCATGCCATTGCTTGTAAATTTACTTAAGACATCCGATAAGGAATATATTTATTGGCCTGATAGAGCCACTAAGGTTCAGGCAACGATTGATAAAGTCTTAGCTATCACTCGAGGCTAATATGGCTTGGTTAACTCTTATTGTGGCATTAGCCATCTCAGGCGTTGCTGCATGGTATAGTATTGTCGGTTTGATGGCAATCTTTGCTGCCGCTGCACTTCCCATTGCGATTATGGGTGGAGTGTTGGAGGTTGGTAAATTACTTACTGCCTCTTGGCTGTATCAAAACTGGAAGACAGCTCCGAAGCTGTTGAAAAGTTATTTAACAACAGCAGTTATTGTGCTGATGTTTATTACATCAATGGGCATCTTTGGTTTTCTATCCAAAGCTCATATCGATCAGACGTTGGTTGGGGGAGATAATTCTTTAGAAATTCAATCACTCGATCAACAGATCGAACAGGAGCAAAGGAGAATTAAAGATGCCGAAATGGTCATCAGACAGCTTGACACGGCAGTCCAGACGCTTATTGACTATGACCGTATACGCGGAAGAGATGGCGCTATCGCCGTGCGCCAAAGCCAAGCTGTGGAACGTACCTCACTCTCCGGAATCATTTCTGAAGCTAGCAAAAACATTAAACAACTCAGAGATGAAAAACAGCCATTACAAAGGCAACAGCTCCAACTAGAAGCTGAAGTTGGGCCTATTAAATATATTGCAGCTCTTTTCTATACTGATACAAATAAGAATGTGTTAGAGGAAGCAGTAAGATGGGTTATTATTACCATTATTTTCGTATTTGATCCATTGGCGGTTTTATTGGTAATCGCTGCTAATATGAGTTTATCAAAGCCTAAGAGAATTAAAACGGCAGTTAATGTAGCAAAGGATTGGGAACCAGTTGAAGTAGAAACTGATGAACCAATGGCTGTAGATAAACCTGAAACAGATCAGGTTGAAACATGGAAAGAACCATTATATTATGATAAGTCTCTTCGTGAAAAACAAAATGAGCAATCATTAAAAAATAATGGTACATACGGTCCAAATAAAACTGTAACTGCATATGGATCTAAACAGGAAAAGGATTGACTTTTCCTACAATAAATTATAAAATACACTATACTTTGTTTTTATAGGAGACGTGGATGACTGACTTTTTTCGCAATATTGTAAAAGAACTAAACGACGAGAATACAAATGTCGCAGCTGACGGACTGGGCAGCAGTGAGTTTGGGGATACTATTGATACCGGCTCTTATATTTTTAACGCCGCTCTATCTGGCTCCCTTTTTGGTGGTGCACCAAATAATAAAGTACTTGCGCTCGCTGGCGAAAGCTCCACCGGAAAAACTTTTTTCGCTCTTGGCATGGTCAAGCGTTTTCTTGATGATAATCCCACTGGTGCTTGCTTCTATTTTGATACTGAAGCAGCTGTAACTAAGGATATGATGGAATCACGAGGTATTGACTCTAAGCGAGTTATTATCTCTGAGCAAGAAACAATTCAAAAGTTTCGCCATACAGCAATTCAGATCCTCGACAATTATGCAAAGGCTGATGTTTCAACTCGGCCTCCTATGCTGATGGTACTTGACTCTCTCGGTCAGCTTTCAACTACCAAAGAGGTAGAGGATACCACAAGTGGTGCAGAGACTCGTGATATGACTAAGGCACAGCTGATTAAGGCTACATTCCGAGTTCTGAATCTAAAGCTTGCCAAGGTCGATGTACCACTTATCGTAACAAATCACGTATATGATGTAATTGGCTCATATGTACCCATGAAGGAAATGGGTGGTGGTTCTGGTCTCAAGTATACGGCCTCACAGATCGTATTCCTATCCAAGAAGAAGGATAAGGATGGCAAGGATGTTGTTGGTAATATTATCCGTTGCCGTATGATCAAGTCTCGTTTTACAAAAGAGAACAAAGACGTTGAGGTTAAACTGCGGTACGACACTGGACTTGACCGATACTATGGTCTGCTCGATCTTGCTGAAAAGTACGATATTATTAAGAAGGTGAGTACACGTTACGAACTGCCTGATGGTCGTAAGGTTTTCGGTAAAGCGATTAATGAAAATCCAGAAGAATATTTTACCAATGAAATCCTACAGCAGTTGGAAAAGGCGGCTCAAAAGGAATTTCTTTATGGTAAGGGAGATGATGAAATGCCGGCAATGATGGATACAGTCGAAGAAGAGCTTGAAAATGCTGAAGTATGAAGTCCTTTATGACGAATATAAAAATGAAGATTTAGCCAGAGTTCTATTGACAGACGAAAAGTGGAATGGTATAATCTATCATTATCAGACGGTAAAATTTCTCGATGAGGATGATGGTGATGCCGTCATGCAATTTGAATATGATGTTGTAGAGGCGCCACCTGACTTTAATGTGGAAGAACTCGAACCTGAAGATCAGAAAGAGTTTGAAACAATGTTAGGTGATATTTTGGTTGAAATCATTAGGGAGGCATTAGAGAGTGAGAATAGAACAGACAATACTGAGCAACCTGATCTATGATGAATCATATGCAAGGAGGGTTCTTCCTTTCTTAAAGAAAAATTATTTTCAGGAGCAAGCTGAGCAGATATTGTTTTTAGAAATCGAAAGCTTTGTTGAAAAGTATAATGGTCTCCCCACTAAAGAAACTCTTTTAATTGAACTAAATAAAAAGGAAAATATACCTGAACAGATTTTTAAAAATCTGATTGAATATGTTGAGCAAATTACCTTTGAGAAAAAAGATTCGACATGGCTCATTGATAACACGGAACAATTCTGCCAAGAAAGGGCTGTGTACAATGCAATTATGGAATCTATTTCGATTATTGAGGGGCAATCAAAAACTACAGACAGGGGTGGAATACCTACTATACTGGCTGATGCTCTTGGCGTGTCTTTTGATGATCATATTGGTCATGATTTCCTTCTAGATGCAGAGGAACGATTCGAGTTCTATAATAAGAAAGAGGATCGAATCCCGTTCGATCTTGACTACTTTAATACAATCACCAAAGGTGGTCTACCACGTAAAACACTAAACGTGCTTATTGCAGGCACTGGTGTCGGCAAAACGCTTGCTATGTGTCATATGGCTGCATCAAACATGCTTAGCGGTAAGAACGTACTTTATATCACGTTGGAAATGGCCGAAGAACGTATTGCTGAACGAGTTGACTCAAACCTATTGAATATTCCCGTGAATGAACTCGTTGGATTTCCTAAAAAGATCTACGACGACAAGATCAATAAACTGAGGAAGAAAACTTCCGGTAAACTTATCGTTAAGGAGTTTCCAACCGCAACAGTCGGACCAAATCACTTCCGGCATCTGCTTAACGAACTAAGTCTCAAAAAGAATTTTCAACCCGATATTGTCTACATCGACTATATTAATCTGTGTACATCAAGCCGACTCAAGTATGGATCAAACGTAAATAGTTATAGTTATATAAAGGCCGTAGCTGAGGAACTTCGTGGCTTGGCAGTTGAGAAAAATATACCGATTGTCAGTGCAACTCAGCTTAACAGAGCCGGTTTTACCAACAGCGATCCTGGCCTTGAGGATACATCTGAATCGTTTGCTCTACCAGCAACGGTCGACTTTATGTGTGCTCTTATCTCGACCGAAGAGATGGAACAACTTGGTCAGATTATGATTAAACAGCTTAAAAACCGATATGGTGATCCAACCCAGAACCGTCGGTTTGTTGTCGGAGTAGACAGAGCCAAAATGAGACTCTACAACGTAGAGCAATCGGCACAGAGTGATATTGTGGACGATCGACCAGTTATGGATAAATCAGAATTTGCTGAGAGATTTGACGAAGAGGAGAACATGAAATGGATGACAAAGAAGGCGGGCCGGAAAGACTTCAGCAAGCTATTTGCCAGTTAAAAATGATGGAACCTGAAGCAAGGCAGAAGTATCTTAACTATTGTGAGCTTGAACTAAAATATGCAGATGGTTGGTCTGCACAACATTATAAAGATTATTTAGAGGCTGCAAAATATGTATGAGATTCGTAAGGCTGGTAACGTATACCGAGTTTATGATCGTGTGAACAAACAGTATATTGCGCACACCAATTCAAAGCATACTGCTGATGAGCTGGTTACAGATACCCTGCACCACTGTGGGTTCCAAGGTTTCATCCCAAATTTCTTTTTGCGAGACCTCGAGTACGGTATAAAAATTCAAAAAAATATTAAGTGATTGATTTCATTACCTTTTTTTTATAACTTTTTTGTTTACATATTTCCTAACATATGGTATTATATACATAATGGTTAAGGAGATGAACATGTCTAAGGTTATCGAAATCGTTGGAAGCATTGCTTTCTTCACCGCCCTCTTCGGCGCTTGCTGGTTCGTACTCGTGGTGACCGGCTAATGATGGACATTACCATCAAGGGTGGATCTAAAACCCAGCGTGAACTGATCGCTGATGTGACAGATCATATGGCACCTATCATTCTTGGCTCGCGAATGGCTAAAGCCGTTCAGATCGACTACTTAATCAAGCGTAAGCTCGATGCTGATGGCTGGTGTGAGTGGATGGATGATAACCTCCGACCCCGCGAGTTCAAGATTCAAGTTCGTGCTGAACAGACCTATAGTGATCTGATTCTCACGATCTGTCATGAACTGGTACATGTTCGGCAGATGGCTAAACGAGAACTGTATGAGATTTTCTCACCTAGACAGACGCAGGTATGGAAAGGTAAACGTCTGAAAAAGGCAATTCCGTACGCCAAGCAACCTTGGGAGGCCGAGGCATATAAATTACAAGAAGGTCTTGCAAAGAGGTTTGTGAAAGAAACTGGTTTCGTCTATACCAGTGCGATGAAGGCAAGAGACAAAAGGATTAGTACAAATGTCTGATTATGGTGAAATGATCTACAATGTCACTCGTGATATTGCCCGGTGGGACTTAAAGCGCAAAGGGTTTAATACCGACTCAGATAGTGTTGAGGCTTGGGTCGAAGGAATTCAATCCTATTCCAAGAATAATGAATGGGAAGCGCTTTGTAAGGAATATTGGGCTGAATATCATGGTAATGCGGAACGATCGCGACAGTCGTATCATTAACAACCTCTTCCGGTTGGCTCAAGATATAGAACCTGTGAAGTCGAGTCGGCTTGCGGCTTGTCTCATTCTCAAAAATAATGTGTTAGGGTATGGCTTCAGTCAAATGAAGAGCCATCCATTTCAGGCTGAGTTTGCAAAGAATCCTGAAGCCATCTTTCTCCATGCTGAAACTGATGCGATTAAGAATGCTCTGAAAAGAGTATCACAGGATGATGTCAGTAAAGCAACACTATATATTGCAAGAGCGAAGATAGATCACCGTACAAGAAAATGGATATATGGAATGGCAAAACCATGCATTGGTTGTGCAAGAGCCATTGCAACATTCGATATTTCAAATGTTGTGTATACTTTGGATGGGGAAGATTATAAATATATGTAAAACAGAGGTGGCAATGAAAACCTTCAGAGCATATATAGAGGAAGAAATGCCCGCATTTACAATTACAGAGGCAACAAGAATTAGCAATACTGATGCTGCTGATGTAAATGAAATAATGTTGGGTTATTATCTTGCCGGAAACTGGAATAAATTCCAGGGATCTTCAGAAGCAAAGGCACAATATACCGCAAAGTCTCAAAAAATAGGTGAAACAGAAGCGGCTGCTCAATCAGCAAGAGCAGAAATGATGGCAAAGGAAGTTATTGCTTGGTCAAAAAAGAATGGATATACCGGTAAAGTCAAAACAGTTTGGTGGACGGCAAGACCCGGAATTTTATCCAAGGCCGTAGGCAAGGATGTTGACAGCAGAAAAAATCCAACAGATGTATTAATTCAGTTCAGTGATGGTGAATTTCTAGGTGTATCGGCAAAATCTACGAAAACATCTGGCGATATCGGTTTTAAAAATCCTGGCATTGGTACCGTATCAAAAAATCTAAATATTGATTTATCGAAATTTAACGATGATGGTGTAAAAGCCATATTAAAGGAATTTCCAAAATTATCAGCCGCCTCATCAAAACGAAAGGGCGAAATTAGAGCTGATGCAAAAATCAAAAATCGGGCGGAAGAAATTGGATCAAATGTTCTAAACTCAATTAGAGATGAACTGTTAAAAAATCTGGCAAAAAAAAATGATAAGGATATAAAAGATTATCTTTTAAATGATTGGATGGATGCAAAAAGTGCCGTATATCCAAGATATGTAAAAGTTACTGGTATGAAGGGACGTGCTGTTGTTGAGGATCCAATGTCAAATACAAAAACGGCTGCACTATCATCACAAAAGGTTTCCCTTTCAAAGGTCGGGAATGATTCCATTGGAGTCATGGCTGGTAAAAAACGAATCATGAAAATGAGGGCAAAATTCGAATCACAAAAACTTGCCAGTTCGGTAAAATTCTCTGGCGATCCATGGAAATAAAATGTTAAATTTAAAACAGTTCATCACTGAAGAAAAGAACACCCATATGACTCATATCGAGGAGTTATTATTCCTCGGTGGTGTTAATGGTACTCGTCAGGCAATTAACTTCCTTCGTGATCTAAGAGATATGCTGAAGGGTAATGCAAAGTCAGCCGTTGATATTACAGTAAAATGGGATGGTGCTCCTGCTGTATTTGCTGGTGTAGATCCTGCCGATGGCAAGTTCTTTGTGGCAAAGAAGGGTCTGTTTGCTAAAACTCCTAAGATGTATAAGACCCAGGATGATATCAAAAAAGAACTGAGTGGTGA
>Ga0222716_10000390_pt1 | contig 37659 bp, 38 predicted proteins | sample C33_13DmetaG_FD_165044 | JGI IMG/M metagenome (GOLD analysis project Ga0222716, IMG submission 165044) | Estuarine water microbial communities from San Francisco Bay, California, United States - C33_13D | ecosystem: Environmental > Aquatic > Marine > Unclassified | place: USA: California... | reverse complement strand
CAGGGGTGGGGAGACTGAGAGGGGGGGGATCAGAGTAGTAGAACCGAGCGGAGCGAGGGCGCTAGCCCGTTCGTTCGCTCGGAGGGGTCGCGAGCGAATGCGAGTCGGACCCGCCCCGCCGGCGGACGATACAGATTTAGCTCTCCGCCAATTGGAGCCTTTTCGAACTGTTACAGGTTTCGCAGTCGACGGCATCGCTTTCGCCGCCCGGCCCTTGGGGGCCGGCGAGCGGTAGCAATGCGAGAGACGTTCAACGATGTTGCCCAGCGAGGACGGCGCAGCGACTCCCTGCAAAAACAGGAAATCGAAGCGATGCCACCCAGTTTCGGACAGGCGGATGCGTCCCGGACCATTGGTTCAGGTCGTCCGGGATTCCTCCCAACCTGCCACCTAGCCTGTACGATCCAGACACCCGGGCAGTGAAGTCGTCAGGCGACCCGGTGCGGTGGTGACTTGCTACGACGCCGCAAGGAAGAGGCGACCACGAAGCCCTGAAGCTGTCCGATCGTGGCGTCGGAGTATTGGATATCCAGCACTACCAGTTTCGGAACCTAGCCCCATGAGTCAATGGCGTCAAATCAGACCGCTCTTCCTCGATGACTACCCGGCAGTCCGTAGGCGTTGGCAGTCGAGCCACGCCCAGCTCCGCGAGAACGGGATGGAGCCGATCGATGCAGAGGACGGGGCGGACGAGATGGTTGGAATTGCATTAAACGACCCGCGTGTCGACAAATGGCTGAAGAAGACGGGATGGACTCCGGAGACACCCGCCGCCGAGCCGCCCAGCGGCGAGAGCGGTGAAGGGGCGACGGATGTTCGGAACGTCAGGTGGGTTGCAGAGAACCTCACCAACCCGAAAGCCGAAGCGAAGAACGCTCCGAGTCTCACATCGTGGAACATGATGATCTGGGCAAGGGCGTCGGCGACGAACACCGGGAAGTTCTGGAGCGAGCTGTACAAACCGATCATGCTCCCAGCGAAGAAAGACCTCGAAACAACTGGCCGGCAGATCGAAGATGAAGAACGACTGCTTGGAATCGTGCAACAGGTGAAGAACATGGCGATCAAGGATGAATCGTGACCGCACCGCGTGAAACGAAAGCAAACCTCGACTTCCGTGCTGAGGTGATTCGGTTCGGATACCAGTCGAAAGAGAACGCGAACGCGATTTGGTACATGTGCAAGGAGGATCCGGAGTTCTTCTTCGACACTTTCGCGTTCACGTACGACCCGCGGCGAAGCCCGAGCCGCCAACCGTTCATCCTGTACGACTACCAACGAGAAGCCTTGTCGCAAATGCGTGGCGCGATCGGGATTCGCGACATCAAGATCCTGAAGTCGCGGGACATGGGTGCATCGTGGTTGCTGCTCACCACGTTCCTCTGGAGATGGCTGTTCGCGAGCATCGCAGAGAGCTACCTGTTGGTGTCTCGAAACGAGTCGTACGTCGACGGCGGTTCGAAGAGTCTGTTCTGGAAGCTCGACTATGTTCTGGATTGCTTGCCGTCTTGGCTCTTGCCCGACTACCAGCGGAACAAGCTGCGGTTGACCAACCGGCAGACCGGATCGTCGATCGACGGCGAGTCGACGACGGGTCAGGTGGCTCGTGGTGACCGGCGAACCGCGATCCTGCTTGACGAGTTCGCGGCGTTCGATCTTCAGGACGGGTTCAGCGTGCTGTCGTCGACGCGTGACGCGACGATGTGCCGAGTGTTCATGAGTACCCCGAACGGAACCGGAAACGCGTTCCATGCGGTGTCAGAGAACAAGGACATCTCCGGAATCCGAATGCACTGGAGCCAGCATCCGATCAAGGCGGAGGGCTTGTACACCGAGAACGGGAAGCAGCGTTCCCCTTGGTACGACCGCGAGGTGAAGCGGTGCATCTCTTCAGTCGAAGTCGCTCAAGAGCTGGACATCGACTTCTCCGCGAGTCAGAGCTTGTTCTTTGATCCCGAAAAGCTCTCCGAGCTTTCGGGAAAGAACGTATGCCCTCCGTATCGGGTCGGTCGGATTGACTTTCAGGAGGGTGAAGGTGTCTTCGTTGACGATCCCAAGGGCCAGCTGCATCTATGGATTCATCCCGATGCCGCCGGCGATCTGCCCCGCGACCGCGAGTACGCGATGGGCGTCGACATTGCGACCGGGACCGGCGCCAGCAACTCGGTGCTCTCTATTGGTGATAAGAAGACCGGAGAGAAGGTGGGCGAGTTCGCTGTTCCGAACCTTCGGCCGGACCAGCTCGGGACCTACGCCGTCGCGATCGCGAAGTGGTTCAGGGGGATCAACAATCGAGGTGCGTTCATGATCTGGGAGGCCGCCGGCCCCGGCCGGATCTTCGGAGACATGGTCGTCGACGAGCTGGGATATCGCGAGGTGTACCTGAGGGAGAGCGAGGGACGCCTCTCCAAGAAGCAGAGCGAGCTTCTCGGTTGGTATCCGACCCGAGATACCAAGATGACCCTCTTCGGGAACTACCGAAACGCGTTGTACGCTGGTAGGTTTATCAATCGATCGGCTGAAGCGCTGAAAGAACACCGGGAGATCATCTATGCGTCAGGAGGGGGTATCGAGCACTCGCGTTCGCATGGCACAGATCCCTCAGGTGCGAAAATGAATCACGGAGACCGCGTGACAGCGGACGCCCTGTTGAGTCTCGTGATGGGATCAAGGAATACCAAACCACCCGCGGAGCCGCGACAGCTTCAAGAAAGCATCGGCTTCCGCAGGGAGCGAGCAGAAGAGCTCGCCAGAAAGGCTCGTGAATGGTGAGCAAGTACCAGAAGCTTCAGACCGCGGTTGAGTGGAGCAGGAAACAGCTCACTCCCTACCGCGAGCGAAGGCACAAGTTCGTTCGTGCGTACGTCGGCCAGCATTGGGGTCGCGGCGACGATGTGAACGAGAAGATGCCGATCAACATGTTGAGCATCGCGGTCCAGACGTTCGCGAGGAACCTTGCGGCAAGGAACCCCGCGGTAACGGTTTCATCCCGCAAGCGAGAGCTTTCGCCTCTGGCGAAGAAGCTTGAGCTCACGATCAACCAGACAATCAAAGAGATCGATCTTCGAGACACGCTGTCCCGCGTCGTGTTCGACTCGATCTTCTTCGTGGGCGCCGCCAAGGTCGGATTGACTGAGGGAGTTCAAGCCGAGCTTCATGGTCAGCTGCATGACTCGGGCCTTCCGTTCGTCGACCCGATCGACCCCGACGACCTGCTCCTCGACATGAACGCACGTCGCTTCGAGTCGATGCAATACTGCGGAAACCGCTACCTCCTTCCCCTTGAACAGGTGAAGGAGTCGGGGATCTTCGGCAAGGACGCCGATGATCTCAGGGCTGCGACGAACCTGTCTCAGAACGAGTACGGCGACAGCCGAATTCAGAGTCTGGTCAACGAGGACAACTACTTCTCCGACAACAGCGCTGCATTCCCGATGGTCGAGCTCTGGGACATCTGGTTGCCGTACGACCGGGTGATGGCGACCTTCGCCGCAGATCCGTCTGGAAACATCGACACTAGCAAGGCTCTTCGCGAAGTCGACTGGGACGGTCCCGAGCTTGGCCCCTACCACATCCTTGGCCTCGGGGACATGAGCAGCACGATCGTGCCTGTGCCGCCGATCACCAACTTGATCGATATGAACGACGCGATGAACCGCGCGTTCCGAAAGCTGATCCGTCAGCTCGAACGGCAGAAGACGATCACCGTGGTGGCTGGCGCCGCCGACGAAGACGGGAACCGAATCCTTCAAGCGGACGACGGCGACATCGTTCGCGTCGACCGCCCTGAGGCGACGAAGGAGATGCGGTTTGGCGGGCCGGATCAGGTGGCTGCCGCGTTCACCATCCAGATGCGAGAGATGTTCAGCTACCTCGCCGGCAACCTTGATGCGATGGCCGGCTTGAGCCAGACCGCCGGGACGCTCGGGCAGGAGGAACTGATCAAGGCCAGCAGCAGCGAGAAAGTTCTCGATATGCAGAGCCGAATGCTGACCTTCACCAAAAAGGTGCTTCAGGATGTTTCGAGCTGGGTGTTCTACGACCCGGTGCGAGAGTTTGATCTAGAGATCCCGCTCGGCCAGAGCGGCGTCTCCGTTCCCACCAAGTTCAAGCCGGCCGACCGCAAGGAGTCCGAGTACCTTGAGCTTGAGATGGATATCGCTCCGGTATCGATGCAGGACGCCTCTCCTGCACAGCGGTTGCAGACGATCACCAGCACGATGACGAACTACCTGTTGCCCCTCGCACCAGTAATGCAGCAGCAGGGGCTGATGTTGGATGCCGCTGCGTTCACTCGTCAGGTGGCAGAGCTGACCAACACCCCTGAGGTGATGGAGCTCGTCGTGCCGGCGGGGTCGCCGCCGGACCCGACCGGCGAAGCCGAAGCCCAAGCTTCGAGTGCCGAGACGCGGACCTCTGGCGGATCGGCGCCGAGGAAGTACACGCCGACTGGTGGAACTCGTGCGGCACGGGACACCGTGATGTCACAGGCGATGCTCGGCATGAACCCGACGCCCCAGCAAGACCAGATGATGCAGCGGCCGGGGAACTGACATGGCGAAGAAGAAAGGCAGCATGAAGGGAATGAGCGTCAGCTCTGGCGACAAGCGGTCGGTCAAGGCCGGCGCCGGCATGACGGCGAAGGGCGTGAAGAAGTACCGGAAGCAGAACCCCGGTAGTAAGCTGAAGACTGCTGTCACCGAGAAGAACCCGACAGGCAAGCGGGCCTCAAGAAGGAAGTCCTTCTGTGCTCGATCTCAGGGATGGGATGGGCCGCGTGGAAAGGCTGCGCGGAAGCGATGGAACTGTTCTTGAATTAGGAGCTCGTTATGGCGAAGCGTGGTTTGTACGCGAACATCAACGCGAAGAAAAAGGCAGGGAAGAAGATGCGGAAGAAGGGCGATAAGGGTGCGCCGACCGACAAGGCTTTCAGAGACTCCAAGAAGACTGCGAGGAAGAAGTAATGCCGAACGTAAACGGAAAGAAGTTCCCCTACACCAAAGCAGGCATGGCCGCGGCCAAGAAGGCCGCCAAGAAGACTTCCAAGAAGAAGCCGGCGAAGAAGGTCATGAAGAAAATGAGGTACAAGTAATGGCGAAGGACGAATACGAAGCAATGGCCGACCGTTTCAGTGCGGGTTTCAAAGACAGGTCTGCGGACTACACGAAGCCTGATCCTCCCAAGCCGAAGGTCGACATCACCAAGGGGACCTTGGTGAGCGGGATGAATGTGAGTAGGCCGCAGGGTCGTCACGCTCAACGCATCGCGAGGAACGCAGAGAAAGCCAAGCGGAGAGCTGCCGCGGCCGACCTTGAAAAGCGAAAGAAAGCCGCGAGGGAGAAGCGAGAAGGCACATTCAACAAGGGTGGCGGCGGCACTCGCAAGGTAGGCCCCGGCGATTTCGGCAACAAGGGCGGCACCGCCAATAATCGACCTCGGGGGAACACGGGCGGAAAGGGCGGACGCTGATGCCGACGTACATCTTCACCCATCCAGAAACCGGGGAAGAGAAGAAGATGATGATGTCCGTCGCTGAGATGTGCAATCGCACTGACAAGCACGACGGAGACTTGCTGATCGATGAAGTTCTCTGGTCTCGATGTATCGGATGCGAGCACTCGGGCGTGAACCCGAATTCCGCCGGATGGCCGATGACATCGGATTCCGCAGGGACTCATCCTGACGAAGTTCCGAAGATGATGAAGGAGATGCGTGCCAAGGGTGTAAACTTGAATTACACCCGCGACGGGCGGGCCATCTTCGAAAACGCCGCTCACAGACGAGCTGCTATGAAGGCCCTCGGAATGAGGGATAGGCAAGGCTATGACTGAGAACGAATCAAACGTCGTTGAAGAGCGAGAGCCCTTCGACATTCAAGACCCCACCGAGGTCGTACGAGACGAGGTCGCTGACGAACATTCCAGCGATCCCGAGCCCGTGACCGAGGACGCCACTCCTGCCAGCGATGAACATTCCGCTGTCGAAGAGGTGGCCGAAGAGCCAGTGATCGAGGCCGGGGAAGAAGTCACGATCGGCAAGGCCGATGACTTCCTCGACTCAGAGCTGGCTTCTGCGGTAGAGAAGATTCTCGGAACGATGACTGCAAAGGTCAACGATCTGGAGAAGAAGCTCGCCGCGAAGGTGGCGGCGGCGCCGACGGAGGCAAAGCCAACCACCGACCTGTTCGCAGGACGAGAGGAAATCTTCGGATCGGATGAGCCATCCCCGACCGAATCTTCAAACCGGCAGCGGGTACAGGATCAGATGGAAATTCTTCGCAGTGGCTACAAGGCCACCAAGAAGAAGATGCCTTCTGACTCCGACCTTTTCGACAAGGCGTTGCGTTCGGAATTCCCCGACGCAGCTATCAACGAAGAACGAAACTCGTTCACCAAGAAGATTCAATCTCGCGAGCGTCAGATCATCTCGCGTCCTTCTGCTCGAACCGGGGAGTCGGCATCGGCTCGCGATCGAGCGAAGAAGGCCGTCGAGGCTCGGATGCGTGAGCTCGGAATCAATGGTTGAACGGTAAGGAGCGTTTCTAATGAGTCTGCAAGCCAACGATCTCGTCGATCTGATCAAGACGACGCAGAACGAGCTCGGCCGCGCTCGGTTCACCGAGATCGCGACCGACATTCAGGACCACTGTGCTCTTCGCGAGCTTCTCAATGAGTCGCGGGTGAATTTCACCGGCGGCCCCAACATCCAGTGGAACCTCATGACTGACCAGTCGGGTTCCGCACGGGACACCGGCCTGTACGAGGTCGACCAGATGAACGTCGCTGATGTGATGGCGACCGCTCAGATCCCGTACCGGCACATGACTGCGAACTACTCGATCGAGCGTCGAGAGATCGCGATCAACCGTGCTCCCGCCCAGATCGTGGACCTCGTTCGCATCCGTCGAAACGATGCGATGATCTCGCTTGCCGAGCACATCGAGAAGCGTTTCTGGGGCGTCCCCACCGGACCCGCCGACGACAAGAAGATCTACGGTGTCGGGTACTGGATCTCGGACGCCGACACCAGCACTTCTGGATTCCTCGGCGGAGTTCCTACCGGGTTCACCGATGTGGCCGGTATCAACCCCGCCAATACTCCTCGCTGGCAGAACTGGCAGGGCGTGTACAGCGACAGCGTTGCCTCGTTGTCTGCTCCGACGTACGCCACCGACGGCAACGGCCATGGACAGACTGGTGGCGGTAACCCGGATTCGACCGGGTTCTCCGACATGGTCGCTGAGCTTCGTGAGGCGTACACCAAGTGCAACTTCAAGCCGATCCCCGGCGCTCAGGTTGCGGACTACAACAAGGGCAACCGCTACGGCCTCTACACCAACTACAAGGTTATCTCGTACCTTGAAGAGGTCCTTGCTCGCCGCAACGACAACCTCGGAATGGATGTCGCTGCGACGGACGGCAAGGTGGTCTTCCGGGGTATCCCCCTTACCTACTGCCCGTACCTTGATTCGAACGTCACTCTCACTGGTGGCGCCGCAGCGTTCCCGATCTACGGGATCAACTGGGGCGTGTTCGAGTCGTGCTTCCTCGAAGGCGAGTACATGCGTGAGACTGGGCCGGACACCGCGCCGAACCAGCACACTGTCATGACCACTCATGTCGACCTCTCGATGAACATCCGTTGCACCGATCGTCGTCGCAACTTCGTCCTCAAGAACGACGCTGCAAAGCTTGTCTACGCCTGATAGGCGGGAAGGAAAACTCCAATGAGTACCTCAATTGTTACTGTAAACCGAGGCGCACAGGGGCCTCCGACTCGCGCCGAGACCGAACGGATTGTCTTCTTCGAAGACTTCAACGGCGTCGCCCAGTCGAGCTTCACGGTTGCTGACTGGACCCTCGGTGGCGGAGCTATGACCAACGCCGACGGCTCAGATGTCTCGACGATGATCGGGGCGATGATCACCCCCGAGCTCGAAAAGAACGACGAGATCTCGTTTGTCGTTAAGGCGAAGCTGAGTGCGCACAACGGGGACAGCGAGTTCGAATGCGGCTTCGGGGATGCTGCTGGATCAGCGGCTGGCCTCAGCCACTCGTTCGCGATCGCTCTCGCCTGTGGCCTGACCCCGGCGCAGGATGTTGTCACCTGCTACCTCGATGACAACAACGGCACCCGAAGCGAAGTGGCGGTTACTCTTTCGCAGACTGCGCTTGGCGAAGGTTGGACTTCCGCCGCCAACTTTGAATTCGGCGGGACGCTGAAGCGAATCGAAAACAAGTACCACGCCAAGTTCTACGTGAACGGCGTCTTGGTCGCGACGCTTGTTGATGATGTCCCGGTGCCTATCACCGGCCACTTCGACGACAACGCGATGGGCCTCTTTGTGACGCAGCCAACATCCACTGCTCTTGCAGAGGTCGACTGGGTCTACGCGGAAGTCCCACGTTCCTGATCGGTACAGGACGCAACTCCTGCCCCCCGCTGGCTTCGGCCGGCGGGGGGTTTTCTTTTGTCCTCGCACGGTTTGACACGTTTCTTTTCGAATGGTAGGGTTTCGGCATGGATGAGCAATACTGGAACCACCCCGGCGTAAACCACAGCACCCTGAAGGCATTCTCGAAGGGCGCTGCTCGCGTGAAGCACCAGATGGAGAACGGCACGGCGGAGACCGAGGCGATGCGTCTCGGTACGCTTGCTCATCTCTGCGTCCTCGAACCCCACCTCGTTCCGAAGCACGTCGCCGTGGCTCCGGAAGTCTCGAAGCGAACCAAGGTTGGCAAGGAGAAGTGGAAGGAGTTCGAGTCGGATAACGCTGATAAAATGGTCTTCACGAAGGATCAGTACGACACTGCGGTTCGGATGTCGGAGTCGGTCCACAATCACCCGGTGGTGAAGGAGCTGTTCCAAGGGTCATGGGTCGCGGAGACCGAGTGCTACTGGAAGGATGATCTGTGGGGAATTGACTGCAAGTGCAAGGCCGACGCGATCGTCGAGAAGACGATCATGGTCGACCTGAAGACGACGATTGATGCGACCCCTGCGGCGTTCGGCCGACAGATCTTCAACTACTTCTACCACACTCAGGCAGCGTGGTATTCGTCTGGCGCGGCCCGATGCGGATATCCGATCACCGACTTCTTCTTCGTGGCCGTCGAGAAGACGGCCCCGTTCGAAGTCTGCGTGTTCAAGATGTCCCGCGAGTCACTGGACCTCGGTCGGAAGACCGTGCTGGAATGGCTCGGGCAGTTCTACAATCGCAGCAAGAATGACTACTGGATTTCGTACGACAAACCTGTCGAGGTTTTACCCCCTGCATGGCTCTTGAAGGAGAACCACTGATGGAAAACGAGAAGCATTTGGCGAAGGCGTTGTTGGCCGCTCAGGCTGACGTTGCCGGAGTCGTCAAGAACGCTAGGAACGAGTTCGCGAAGTACGACTACGTGTCCGCGGATGGCATGGTCGGCCAACTCAGGAAGGCGCTGATCTCGAACGGCCTTCTGTTCAACCGTTCGTCTTGGTTCGTAGAAGGCACGCTGGTTCGTTCCAACTTCTGCTTGACCCACGCCGATTCTGGAGAGGAGCGGCACTTCAGCGCGGACATCCCAATCGTCGAGACCAAGGGTCGGCCTGCTGACAAGGCCGTCCTCGGGGCGGTCACGACCGCTCTGAGCTACACGCTTCGAGACCTGCTGCTCGTTCCGCGTGTTGATGAGCTGGAGGTCGACAACAGGTCGGACGACGAGCCCGTCCGGAAGCCGGCGGTCACCGCCCCGGCCGACCCCGGCTCGCCCTTGGTCTCTGCCGTGATGGAGGCTGCAAGGCTGAAGGCCGACGGCGGAAGCTGGCTTGAGAGCTGCATGGAAAGGGCGTCTGCCGTCGAAGGTCGGCGGATCACGAAGGTTAGCCAGATGCCCGAAGAACTACTTCAGAAGATGCTCGAATCGAGCAAGGAGAGCAAGTCATGAGTGGATTTCAACACAAGCCCGGATTCGGATCCCTTTTCAAGAACGATCGCAAGGAGAAGGAGAACCAGCCCGACTACAAGGGTAGGGGCATTCTTGAGGACGGCGAAGAGTTCGAGATTGCCGCGTGGCTCCGCGACTCGGCGGGCGGCCAGAAGTACATGAGCCTGAAGATCGGAAAGCCGCAGCCGAAGAAGGACACGCCGGCGCCGGAAGAGAAGAAGGCGGTGAGCTCCGATGACATCCCCTTCTGAATACCACGATGAGTCGTTCGTTACGGTGAAGGAAGCCGCTGAGTGGCTGAGGGTCACGGATGAGCGAGTCCGAGACTGGATCCGATCGGGACGCCTTCGGGCGTTCCGATCGGGCAAGGACAAGGGCCGGTTCCTGATTCGTTGCAAGTGGGTTCGAGAGTTCGTAGACCAGATGAGCGAGGAGATGAATGGCTAGAGTTACTGACTACGCGATGGTCACTCCGAAGAGAACGGAGATGATGAATGCGGTGATCAGGAATTGGTGCATGATGTACTCGCTGCCCTTCAGGTACTGGAGGCACGGGTGCATCGACGAGGATAGCTGTTCGTATATCACTCGCCGGCCAGCGAAGGTCCGTCAGGGGCTGAACGAAGCTGACTATGGCGATGCAGAAGATCGTCAGGATTGCATGGCGTTCATCGTGGGCCAGCTCAGGGGCATGCAGTTCACGACCCCAGAGATCCGGAAGGTTCTGGACCTCAGCGCAGGGGCGTGCTGCACCGCGATGAACAGGTATCGCGAGATACCAGAAGACACGAAGAGAATGATGCTCCAAGCGAGTGGCTTGGAGGGCAGATCAGCAGTTCGAGCGTTTCTACAGGGAGGCAAAAATGAACAATGAACCGTCGATGAATGACGCGAGAAAAAGGCTCGGGGAGTATTGGCCCAACGCAGACTTGAACGAGCCGACGAGGAAGCTCTGGTATAGGAAGCTCAAGGACAAGAATCCCGCAAGGCTGATGGAAGCGATGGACGAGGTTCGCGTCAAATACGCTTCCGCTACTCCTCAGCTGAAGTGGATCCTTGACGCCTACAACCATCTCAAGCCGGAGCGGCTGGAGTCGGTCTGGACTGACTCGATGAAGGATGCTGAAGCTGAGGCTCAGTACGATCGTGATGTCGAGGAGTTTCGGGCCAAGGTTGCTCGGGATTTGGCGACGTGTTCCGAAAATGAATTGCGGGACGCCGCGAGGTCGATCCCGTTCTCATTCGCAAGTCGGAGCCCCGATCTATGGGGTCAGCTGACGAAAGGGCTCGTATGGCTCAAGTTGTTCGGAAATTCATCGTCAAATGCGAGCCCAAGCCCCAACCCCGAGCCCGGGCAACCCGGGTAGGTGGCGGTGTCCGAATGTACACGCCCTCTTCGGCGAATACATTTCGAACGATGGCTGGCATCGCAGCGTGGGAATCCTTCGGCGAAGGTGAGCTTCCAATTTCAGGGCCGGTGGTGATTCGAACCACCTTCTTCCTTCGACGGCCCCAGAGGCTGAAGAAGCGCAAGGGGGTGGTTCATTCTTTGAAGCCTGATCTGGATAACCTCGACAAGGCTCTCAGGGACGGCCTCACGGATGCCTCTGTCTTCACGGATGACTGCATCATCTGGAAAGGCGAGAGCTGCAAGTACTACGCAGACCTTGAGTCTTCTCCTCGTGCTGAAGTTGAAATAGAATTCGACCCAAAGGAGGCCACTGATGGCGTTTCCGGGAAAGACTAGTCTGTCTGCATACCTCACCGACACCTTGAGCATCGCAGTCCACTACAAGGACTCGGCTGGGGCCGGCGTGAACCTTTCCAGCTCATTGATCGAGATGGACATCCGTGACTCCGATGACGACCCGGTCTCTCAGGTGGTTTGGTCGACGAGCACCGGAGAGATCGCTGTGACTGCCGGTGGCAATCTGAGCAACGGGCAGTTCTCAATCACCGTGCCTCCTGCTCAAATTACTCGCCTTGGACTTCGCGGGAAAACCACCGTGTACTTTTTCGAGCTCCGAAGAAGCCAAGGTGGCGTCGTCGATACTCTCGCGAATGGCACGTTCAACGTATATGGAGAGGCTCGATCATGACCAACGAGGTAGTAATCAACCCGGTCACGAACGTGGTAGAGATCAGTGCTCCCGGGCCTCAGGGATCCGCAGGGTCTGCGTTCACGCCAGCCGCCGATAGCGGAAGTGGCTCGCCGGTTTCTTCGACGCTCTCCGTGATCGGCGGGACGAACGTCACGACCTCGGTCAACGGCACGAGGATCACCGTGAACGCGAGCGGAGGCGGGACCGGCACGGTAACGCAGGTAAATACCGGGACGGGTCTGAGCGGCGGCGGGTTCACGACGAGCGGGACGATATCGATCGCGAATACGGCGGTGACTCCCGCCGAGTACGCGGTCGGGAAGTTCACGGTCGACCAGCAAGGAAGAATCACGGCGGCATCGGCGGGTCTGAAGGCAGACGTTACAGCGTTGTTTCCTGCGAATGTCGCTTCTCTCTTAAACGCATCCGACAGTGCGGGAATGCGAACCGTCCTCGGCGTGAAGAACCACGCGACGATCGAGGCAGACACGACGCCGCAGTACTTCGAGAACCTCGTCGAGTCGAACGACACGCAGGAGTTCATTACGAACTCCGGTCTCACGAACTACCTCGCTCAAACGTCGCAAAACCTCGCCGACCTCAACTCGTCGGCTACCGCTCTAACGAACCTCGGTGGGACGACTGTTGGCAAGGCGGTGTTCGCAGCAGCGAGCCAAGCCGCAGCCCGATCGGCGATCGGCGTCGGGACCGGGACCGGCGACATGGTCGGCTCGAACAACCTGAGCGAGATCACCAGCGAAAGTACTGCTCGCACGAATCTTGGACTCGGAACTGCAGCGACCTCGGCCACTGGTGACTTCTCTCCTGTTGCTGGAAGCGGAAGTATCACCACGGTCGGGACAATCACCAGCGGGACGTGGTCTGGTACAGCCATCGGGTACGGGTCTTTGTCTGGCAAGCCAAGCCTTGGCACGGCATCGCAATACAACGCAGGCATCGGATCGAACAGCATTCTGCAAGCAGATGCGAATGTTGCGGACGACGACTTTCTTCGGGTTGCTGGCACGAAGATTGAAGGTCGGACAGCAGCCCAGACGCTTGAGGACATCGGTGGGCAGGCTGCACTGACGTTTGGAATTTCCAATACCAACGCCGTCAAGGTAGATGCTGCTGATGTTGCTGATGACGAGTATGCAAGATTCACTGCAAGCGGCCTTGAAAGCAGGACGGCAGCCGAGGTTCTTACGGACATTGGTGCGCAGGCTGCCCTGACTGCGCCGGTCACCAGCCCCGCGATGACTGGCGTATCCGCGGGTTCGATCACCGGAATCATTCAGTGCAGTTCCTCGCAGTACGCAGCGATTACTCGTGATCCGAACACTCTCTATGTGATTGTCTAATGGCAGACTTCAAGTTTGGATCAGATGATATTGCAGACCTGAAGTTCGGCGACAGTGCCGTACTGAAGGTCTACAAGGGCAACGATCTCGTCTGGGAGCCTGCGTCATCTGGCGTGGATTGGGACGACTACGACGATGGAATCTTCTTTGTTGAAGAAGCGATTCCGTACGAGACCCAGCAAGTCGACCAGTTGGCGGCATCGACTGCGTATTCTGCAATCGGAAGACAAGACGGAGTCAGCAGCGGATACCGCCACTGGAATGCGGCGGCGAACGCATACTTGACTTCCGGGTTTGCTCCGTTCATTGCGGTGTGGGACTTCTCGGATTGGGCCGTATACGAGTGGAACGGAACAACCGGAAGCGGAAACAGGTATACCCACCTGTACGGTCCCGGATCGTCGAATGTTACAAGCACGTCAAAGACCCGGCATGTTGTCGTGTACCTGACTCAAGACCCCGGAACTATTGCAGGGTTCCGTGACTACGATGGTCCGAGCGACTGGATGGTCTACGAAGACGGCATCACGGTTTACGAAAACTTTGGTGCTTCCCAGAGCGTTTCGGGTTACGTTTACCCCGAAGAGGTCAAGGCGTCCCGCAACTACGACACCCCTCGTCGGGTCAAGTCCACTAGCACGTCAGCACTGACTCTTCTGAAGGTTGACAATACGGTCAACAGCGGAACTCTAAGCACTGCTCCTCCCTACGTTGCAGTCTGGTGGGAACGTACTGGATCAACCACTGTCCGCGATTGGTTTATTGCGTCATACTCTGGATCAGGCGGCGGATACAACTTCGTTCGTTCCAAGTCTGGTGCTACGGCTTTCCACTCGTCTACGAACATGACCAACGAGTTTGTGGTCGTGAACCTGTCTGCTGATCCCGGGACTAGTGTCTCGAACTGGACTGACTATGACGGCGAAGTCACTCCGTGGGAGTCGCAGGAAACTGCCATCAACTTCTGGGCAAGTGGAAACAATTGGTGGACACTGGACAGCAACACTTCGTGGACTCGTTCCGGAACGCTTTTTGCAAACGCTCAGTACATCAAGTTGGTTAGCGGTCGCATGACTATGCGGCTGACCAACGGAAGTTTCGTAACCGATGGTCAGGACTACATTGACGACTATGGAATTCCGGTGTTGTGGGTCTGGATCAACGGCAACAAGTACGTCTTCGATGAACTGGATCAGGTGACAGGCAACGGTGACATTATCTTGAAGGGTCCGGCAATGACGCAGTCGGACTTTGAAGAGAACTCCGGTACCGGAGAAAATGCTGACGGCTGGGCGGATGATGTCCCTGTCAAGATTGAGTTCCGACCGCAGTGGGATACGTTCTACCCCCGCACCGCGTTGGTTGCAGGTCAGAATTCGCAGTCAGCAGGGAACGTCGATGTCCAGTACGACGACTGGTCTTCGGTCTTCAATTACTCGTCGAGCATGGTGAACGCTTCAAGCGGGGATCACCCGTTCACGACGTTCAATCGTGCATCCGCTACACAGATGCAGTTCCAAGCCTCCACGACTTCCTACAACACTTACAACGCTGACAATAATGGTGTGAAGTGGTTCGCGTTTAAGCGAGGGACCAAGGCTTGGGACAAGGGAGCGAACATTGAGTACGGGTCTGCCAAGACTTCGTTGAAGGCAGATTGCATCTACGGAACGCTCGACTACAACTCGTTCGCTACATCTCCGGTTGGGTGTTTGGTAACGAGTCGGGATCCCGGTCCGGTTTATCTGTGGTCTGACTACGACGGTCCTCTCTACGACTGGGATTCCTATGCGATCCAGACCTTCGTGGACTCGGCACTCAACACGAGTTCGAGTGAAAAGGAGCGATTCCCGCTGACCGAGACGATGGGTTCTGGAACCAACCTTGTTGCAACCGCTAACAGTGCCGGTTTGGTTGGATACAGCAGTCCTCAAGACCGATGCCTTTCGAGTGGGTACCAGAACAGAAGTACCAACTACTCAACGATGCCTGATCATCACTTCTATCACAACCATAGTTCGGTAATTGGGACTAGCAACGTTTACTCGTTCTCTGGAGGCTGGCACGCTTTCGGAAAGTCAACCAATTCCTCGTATCAAACAGGCTTCGGAGGCATTCCGTTCGACGTCAAGGAATTTACCACGGACCCGGTTAATGGTGGTTGGCGAGGTCCAATCGGAACCCGAAACACGTTGGTGACTTCTTCAGAGGGCGGCCAGAAAGCAGGCTACTGGAAGCCACCCTTTGTCAATGACGGACTTCAGTTCGCGGGCGTCTTCAGTCAGATGGGTTCAACGTACAACTGCCGAAGCGATGCGGGTGCGAGTTCCAACAACCCGAAGTTGTTCATGGGCCGGAAGTACGCAAGGCTCATGACTGACGTGATCGAGGACACTAAGAACCCCGGCTATATGTTTCTGTTCAGCAACAACCGGCTTCTCGTTCAATGGTCTGGCACGAACGCCGCTGCAAACAAGACCGCGTTTGACAATGGGCGGCCTTCATCCACTTGCACTGTTCGTATGAGGCAGGGGAACAAGGAGAACGCCAACTTAGCCTTGGGCACTGAATACACCTACACGGGAACGTGGGGTACTTGGAACAGCACCGTTTCCCTGCTCACTTTCAGCAATGGCTCAACGGGCGCTCCGACTTGGACTTCTGAATACAACGATGGCTCATGGTCGCCCATGACCTTCTCTTTTCTGATCCGCATCGAGGACTAAACAATGCAGTCGATTCTTACGTTTGGTGAAATTCTCAAGACTCTCGCAAAGATGGAAGCGTTGCTTGCCAACCTTTCAGAGTACTACACGGTAGTCGAACAGCGTTCTTCGATTGACGACGCTTTGATTGCCCAGTTCCAAGCAAAGGCTGTTGAACTTCAGGCTGCTGCCGCTGTTCTTCTGACTCTTGATTACGAGGATCCCACCGGAGATCCTTGATGATTGAACTCTTCTTCCTATCTGTTGTTGCTGTACAGGACGCTCCCGATCTGGAGCCGTGCAGCCCTCGCCTTCTCCCAATGACCACGACTCGTTTGCCCTACGTTGAATCCGACGGCACCGAGACCAACGCGATCGAAGTGAACTCGCAAGCGAACACTGAGACGCGAGCATTGATGGTTACGTACATCCGGCCTGCGACATCAGCAGTTGGCGAGTTCAGCGTGTCTGGCACCGCTCAGGTTCAGAACCTCAGCAACGGGGTACGGGACGTTCAGTACCGGATGTCGACTCGCATCGACGATGGCTTCGTCCCGATCTTCGAGCAGGGATCTGACCTCTGCTGGGATGCCGACAAGCAGCGGATCGTCTCTGATTACGTCTTCTCGGTCCCGGCAAACGACACCGTGACGAAGGACATCAACTGGGGCTGTACGATCCGTCGAGCCGACCAGATCGCGGACATCAACGCAGACGGCGTCATCAACGCTCAGGATCAGGGGCTTCTGCTGGCTGACTTTGGGAGCGATCAGCCTCGATCAGACTTGAACTTCGACGGGGTCGTTGACGGGAAGGATCTAGGGATCCTGTTCGGTCAGTGGTCAGACACCTATGAGCCGGGAGCCGACTGATGGAACCTTCGATCATTCCAATCCTTGAGAACAATCTCACTCCGCTGATCGTGTGGGTGCTGGTTTACTACACCATGGTGAAAGGTATTCGCCGTGACCTTGCTGAAATCAAAGACAAGATGGACAAGACGTGAGCCAAACAGAAGTGAACAGATTCGTGAACCTGCTTCAAGGGTTCATTCTTCTTTGTACGGTGGCCGGCGTGTTCATGTCGCTCGGGGCCGCGAACAATGTTCTCCAGCAGAACACCGACTCGGTCGATGAGCTGAAAGCTATCGCGTCCGACCTAGTCCGTGCTCAGGTGATGAGCACGGTCACGGACGATAGCCACTCGAAGGCGATCGCTGACTTGGTTCTGAGGGTCAACCGGCTGGAGGACAGAGATTGAGCATGTCGTCGGCGGCCTGTTGCTGCTCAGATGAACTTGGCTGTGGCCTGCCGAGCGACTATCCCACAAACATCAGCTTCTCCTCTTCATTCAGGGTTGAAGCAGAGCTTTTGCATCCGCCTTTCTCAACGGCGGGGACTGCTTTTTCATACGAAACGTCGATGACTCTGGGGATGTTTTTTGATTTCAAGTTCTGCGTGTTCAGATACGACCGGGTCGTTGGGACTCACTCGATCTCTTACACCAATCCGCCCTCTGGATATTCGAGTGGATCAGAACAATTCCGAGTAGACAGATATGTAGGCGGAACTCCGCAATTCGGAACGACTCAAGTTCCCGACGACGTTGGTCTTCATAAGCTCGACGGGACCCCGAATTACTCTTGGACGTTGAATTCCAGCTCGACAAATTACGTTCTGCAACAAACGACAATGCCGACCGGCACGCCATTTATGAGAATGGAGATGACTGTCCTAGATCCTTTCGCTGCAATAAACGGATACAGCCATTGGGGATCTACTCAAAGCGCCGCGTTGTATTGGTCATCGTCTTTGACGACCAGCTCGGGAAACGTCGTTCCCGACTTGCGGACTTCTCCGTCGCAAGAGTCGGTGTACCAGAAGCCCGTCCCAAATCATTCTCCCGGCACAATTCCCAGTGTGACCCCGATGGCAGCAAGATACGGGTCAATCAACGTGAGCAACCCGATCAGATACCCGTGGACCTCGGGTCCTGATTTCCACGCAGACCCTCAGGCAAGTATTTGGAACGGCACTTCTGGGTTGACGGGCTACGAAGGCGTGCTGACGCCGACCAGCTCGGGATACAATCGGCCGTCATTTCCAAGCAGCCTCGTTATATTTGACGACCGTGGTGTCGGGCATGATTGGGCGTATCAGAACTCTCATATTGGAAACGTCTGCACATCCAGCACCACGTCTGTCACCTTCAGCTAGGAGAGCCTTTGCAGAATCAAGGGGGTCATAGCCGAGAGCCTGAATTCAATCCTCCCATGCGGGGGCTAGGTGATTTGATCGAGAGAGCTACCGAGAAAACAGGCATCAAGTCTTTCGTCGAAAAGCGAGCCAAGAAAAAGGGCAAGGGATGCGGATGTCGCAAAAGACGTGACGCCCTGAATGATCTGGTTCCGTTTCGTTCCGAAAATGATCCTACGGAGACCTCGAATGATTGAATGGATCAAGAACAACAAGGCGGCGCTGGGTTTGGCTGCGGCCTGTATCGGTGTGGTGGTCTTGTTCAGTGCTCTCGCCGGCGGATGCTCGGCGTCTGACCTGATCAAGGTCAAGGTTCCGAGCGGGGTCCAGCGATCGATTGCGACGCCGCCGTCGATCACCCTGACCGACGCCGGCCATGAGTGGGACCGATGGGTCCAGTTCGTGGAGATCGAGAGCGACAAGTTCTCGGGGTCCATCTCCCGGGGGCAGGAGCTTCTGGGGTTCGTTCAGGCCATGGCGAACACGGGTCTCGGCGCCGCCGAGGCCGCCCTTGGGGGCGTCCCCTTCGGCGGGTTCGCCGTCGGCGGACTCGGCCTTCTGGCGGGCCTGTTCTTCGAGAAGCCCGGCACGCGGAAGAAGGAGGCGAAGGAAAAGGAGTCCTCCTACAACGCCGGCATGGAGCAGGGCAAGCGAATCGCCGAAGAGATTGTGAGGGAACTCCGTGCCTGATTCTGGACTGAGCTTGAACTTGGGTGAGCTTCGATCTGAGATTTGCAGATACCTGCAATTCGGTCGGAGCTATGAAACCCTTCCCGATCGTGAGAAGGCTGATGTCGACGCCTGCGTACGCCGTGGCATGAGGCAGTTCCTCAGCCCGCCTCCGGTCGGGGGGGACCTTCATTCGCATACGTGGAGTTGGATCCGGCCGGAAGGCACGCTGACCACCACCGCGTCCACGTCGACGTACGACCTCCCTGAGAACTTCGGGGGCATCGTCGGCGACCTCAGCTACCAATCGTCGAGCGATGGAGCGACTCGCCCGATCTCGGTGACGAGCCTCTCAGCGTTCAACGCAAGGAAGCAACAAGAGACACTCTCTTCTGGCCGGCCGGACACTTGCGCGATCTCGCCGAAGTCGGCGTCGTCTGGCGAGCCTGATCGTCCCAGCCGGTTTCAGATGCACTTGTTCCCGACGCCGGATAAAGCGTACACCCTGAACTACCAGTACGTGGCGACAGTCGGCGAGTTCACCGACCGTCCGCCGGCAACCCAGATGCCGGGCGGCCAGATGCACGGCGAGACAATCATCGCCTCGTGCCTTGCGGTCGCGGAGAACCTCACCACCGACAATCCCGGCCGGTACATGGAGTTGTTCGGGCAGCGTCTGGCGGCGAGCGTGTCGGCCGACCGCAGACTCTACATGCCTTCGAACCTTGGACCGAACGCAGACAACAGCGACGGCACGTATCGTGGCCGAAGGACCTCCACCAACGTCACCTACACGGGCTAAACCATGCCAAACTACAACCTACTCGCAAAACCGGGAACCGTCAGTGACGTGTTCCTCACCAATACCATCGACGACGTGACTGGAAACGGTGTCGGCAACGATGACGCCGGCACGACCAAGATTCGAATCAAGGCGGAGACATTCGCCATTGCGTTCGCGGTTCAGGTTGTGGAGACCACCGGCGACGGGGATACAGCTGCCACCTACGACCATGGCTCCATGCTTCGTGCAAGGATTCAAATCGGAGGATACGCGTTCTCTGAGAACGTGATCGGCCTCGTCAACATGGAAGACAGCAGCGAGTACGCATCGAACGGATCTCTCACGGCCGCCGGCAACGGTGATTACCTCATGGAGATCAACTACCACGGCTCGACCCGAGCGATCCGAGGCCGCCTGATGATCGAAAGTACATCCATGAACTTCTCGAAGAAGTCTCCTCTGGTGGCTCTACAGCTGACTGGATATCTTGCGTTGGACGATCAGACTGACAACGACACCAAGCTCGAAAAGGCTAATTCTTGACATGGCAAACGAAATCACATTCAACGGATCCATCGTCGCTTCGTCGACGAACTTCAGCGAACGAATCGAGCCCGGCTCGCTTTCGATCGATCTCTCCGATCTCGAAATGGCGAGCGGGGTCAAGGAAGTCACCGAAGCTTCAGCCGGAACCGAGATCGTCGCTACGACCTCGGGTCTGGCGAGCGGCGGAATGTACTTCTTCCGGAACCTTTCGACGACGCTGTCCGTCGAGGTCGGCCGCGGCCCCTCTGGTTCGTTCGTTCCCTTCTTGATGCTGAAGCCCGGCGAGTATTCGATCGGCCGGCTGGCTTCTACCATGCCCGCAGCAGTGGCCGTCTTCGCAAAGACGACGACCACCGGCACGGCGGAGCTTCAGTTCAAGGTCTTTGATGGAACCTGAATTTGAACATCAACCCAGACGAACTCGCAAGGTTGATCGAGGAAGCTACCGCATCCGGTGACCTTCCCGACATGCCGTCCTCTCCTGATGAAGCCGTCGGCGCCCCCGACGGCTCTGGTGACTCCGCGGCTCCTGCTGCCGAAGAGATCGGCGAAGCCGTCGCGTCGAGCGTCGCCGCACAGACCCTGACCGTTCAAGAAACCGGCGCCGCCGGGGCCGGCCCCACGCAGGACACGAGCCGAGACGATGAGATCGTCTCTCTTCTTCGTGACCTCTTGGATGTCTGCAAGAGAGGCTTCAGCATCTGATGGCAAAGGTCATTCGCGACATCATCGGGTCTTCCCTTTCGGTAAACGAGGACTTCAGGAACGACTCGGCGACGAGACGTGTCTGGGTGAAGCTTGACTCGACCGACGGCGGGAACACCACTCGCATGGGCGTCGCCCTCAGCAAGGCCGTCGAGTTCCAGACCGAACACCCGGAGTCGACTTGCTCTGCTCCCCTCCGTAAGGCGGAGGGGAAGCAGGTAGGCAAGGACACGTACGAGATCTCGCTCACCTACTTCCACGAGGCAGCGAAGTATCAAGGCAATGAACAGCTGTTCACGATGAGGCCGAAGCGATCCAATCAGTTTCACGTGTACGTGTATCGCAGCCCATTCGATTCGACCAGCAGTTCGAACCCCCCAGAGAACTCGTACAACTCCACGACAGGGTTGCCAGCTGGCGATCTCTTGTACAACCCGAATGACCCCTTCGAAGTGGCGTACGCAAAGGCAAGGAAATGGACTCCCCCCCAGTTCCTCATGTCTTTGAACGGGAAGATCAACGCGGGCCTTGCCTCCGGTCTGGAGCCCATGTTCAGCTCGACCGGGTCAGTGAACAACGCGTCGTTCAATTACGGCGGGATCAATTTCCCTGCGAACAGCCTGAGGTTCGACGACGTTTCTGTTGATTACGTTCGAGAAGACACCCAGACAAGCGGTGGTCTTTTTTACTACTTGACGTACAACTTCACATACATCCCGAACGGGTTGTTCACGCACGCGATCTCAGTCAACCGAAATGCAAACGGAACTTTGAATTTGATCGAGAACGCCTACGTTCCATTCGGGGAACGGATCAACTTTGATGGATTGTTCCCCGGCACGGGTTCGATTGGGATCCGATGAATCGAGACCATGAGAACACGATTCTTTCGGGAAACCCCTTCAGCCGCGAGTATCGGTCTGCGCTTACTCAGTCGTTGCGTGATCCTGATGCCGCCTTCTCGACTGATCCGGAAGACTTTGGTCCTGCCGTTCTGCCGGTTCAGTTCCTTGCGACGCTCACCGGGGCGACGCCCATTCTCGCGAACCGAGTTTGGAAGTATTCGTGGACCGAGCTTCCTCCGGTTCCGGATTTGTCTACCGGCACTAGAACTTCTAGTCAGTCAGTGAGCGGGTCAACCAACGAGTATTTCCATTTTGCGTTGAATGGCCCTGAAATAAACAACACAGCGCAAACCACTACGGGCGGGTCTGTAGACCCTAGCAGGGCCACGTTTGGTGTCAGGGTTGGCTCGCTTGACGATCCTCCGTCAAGTGTGAGTCTTTTGCCTCTGACTCACGGCCCGAACCCAGTTGTTCTCATGACTGTTTTTCCTGACCCGTACGTTGTGACTATCGGCGGATCAAACTACTCCTGCTACCACTGGGTTTCAGCTGCAAATCAAGTCGATGTCGAATGCGAAGACTAAACCATGGCGAACAAATCAAACAACCCCCGCCGTTTGTTTACTGAAAATTCCAACACGTACCGAGGAAAGCCGAAGCCTCTCGTTCCGTTCGGTTCGTTGGATCGGGTCAACCGGCCCAACTTGGTGGACCCGATGTCGGGGGGCGACTCGACCCGGTTCGACATTGCCAAAGAAGCTGAGAGGCGCGGGGTGCCTGTTCAACGCATTCTCGACGAGAGAGCGATGGCGGCGGCTCGCGGTCCCGAGCGGCAGAGCGCCGAACCGAATCGATTGATGGTCACCGACGAGGATGGAACGCGGGTCGCGACGCCTGACGAAGTCGGCATTCAAGATTTCTCCAGTGACATCAAGGAGGAGACCGCTCGGAAAGACATGGATGAAGCTGACCGACTCAGGGAAAGGATTTCCCTAGTCGAAGGGCAGCTTCGAAACGCGAAGACGATTGAGAAGAAGCAGAAGCTCACCCGAGCTCTCAAGAATCTGAACGCCAAGTTTTCGACCGTGACCCAGACCGAAGCGGAACGGGACGCGTCCAGCGTCGCCGCCGCCGACCGCAAGTACCTTCGACGGGAAGAGATTCGACGCGAGCTCGCAAGACGCAGCATCGAGCGTCGGATCAACAGGGGCGCTGACCCTCGCATCATCGACCGCTACAACGAGGGCGCCGACGGCCGGGGCGTGGATCGGTTCATCGCTCCAGAAGAAGTCGGCCTCACTCGGCGTGTGCCGGAAAACGGAGAGATCATCGACGCGAAGGATGGCCCTCGCCGTGGTCAGGCCAACGCCGAAGGCGAGATGGTCGAGGTTCCGGTTCAAGAGTCCGGTGATGGTGGGTTCGTGCTTGACGCGAGCACCATGACGCCGGCGGAGTTCGGACAGTACTACACGGCCAGCGACGCGAGGTCTTTCAGGTCAGAGGTGTATCGCAGCGGCGGAGCGTTCGCCGATCGCCAGCGTCGCATTGACTCGGGCCGCATGGCATTGCTCGATGACGATCTCGACGAGGACGCGAAGGCCGAGGGGCAGGCCGCTCTCGACGAGAGAGAGGCCGCCCTGCACTACGAGTTCTCGAAGCGGGTCGGATCGAAGCGACCGGTCGTCGACAGCTCGAAGAAGGGCGGCAAGGCCGACGCCGAACCCGAGCCGATCACCGAAGGAGACATCCTTCAATACATCAATGAACAGCGAGAGGAAGATGGCGAACCTCCAATCACATCTTTCGCTGAAGTACCTTCGTCGGTTGTAGACGCAGCTGCCGCGGCTATTGCTAGGGCTAGGCGTCAAGCAGTAACGCCGTTCGATCCGAGAACTATCTCGAACGCTCCGTCGCCCGGAGCCGAAATCGATACCACAGGTGCAACTTTTGACGACAGTTTTATCAAAGACTTCAACGCCCTCGCGGGTCAAAGATTCGTGTCTGTCGACGAAGTCAAGGAATACCTTGAAAACAACCCCGATGAACGTGGAGCTGCCGTCACTGTTGCCAAACAGATAGCCGGCAATGACCTCTCGCTCCGAACGTCGATTCTCGAACGATTTCTTCCCTGAGACAAAGCCAGATGATCAACCCAAACACGCCGGTCAACGACGATAGCTACAAGGAAGATCCCGCCTACAAGGCGGTGATGAGAAGCCGAGCAAAGATTGCCGAGCGTCGAGAAGCCGAGCCGGGAACGTCGCTCTCGCCGGCCGAGGCCGGCGGTGGGACCTACGGTCAGAACCTGATGGACACGACCGTGGCGCCGGTCAGCGATTTTGGATTGGAAGCCGGTCGGTACTTCACCAACGTGGCTCCCGGTTCGTTGCTTTCGATAGGCGGCGCTATTGACGAAGCGACCGGAGGATTCGTCAGTGACTTCTACAAGGGCGTCGCCAAGTTCGCGATCGAGCGTTCTCTGCCTGACGGAACCAAGAAGTTCCTGAAGTCGTCACAGATGGCTGACCAGATGCTGGGCCACTTGTTCGACCAGCACATGAACGGGAACCTGTTCCTCGAAGCAGGCGGCCAGATAGCTGCGGGCTTCGGCACGATGAACGAAGAAGAGACTCGTAAGCTGTTTCATGATCCAGACGGAACGGCACGCGAGTTCGGCGCCGTCGCGGGGCAAGGGCTGACGATTCTGATGGGGCCGGCTGGTCTCGCAATGATGACATCGACCGCGGTGGGCAACTCCGTCGATGGCTACTACCAGTACACCAAAGACAACGAGATCGAATACGACCCGATGATGGGCGTCGGCGTCGGCATCATCGGTGGTGCTTCAGAGTTCGTGTTCAATAAGATGAGCGCTCTTCCCGTTGTCCGTCGGTTCACGTTCTTCGGGCAAGAGGGCATCGAGAAGCACATGCGAGCCTCGGTCAACAAGGCTTTCATCGAAGCCGTCAAGACCGGAGATCCTCGCGTCGGGGCGAGGATCATCGGGACTGCAATCGGCGGGTTCACGAGCGAAGCAGCGGAAGAGGCTGTGACGGAAGCAGTGCAGACCGGGATGACCCTGCTCTATCGAGGCATCGATGCTTCGAACGGCGGCGTCACCTTGGACGAGGTTCTTGAAGCGGCGATGAAGGGTGCGATCTACGGAGGTGCGATCGGTTCGGTGGCAGCGGTCGGAGGATCAGCGGCGAAGCAACGGCAAGCGAAGCGTGTCGGCGCCGAGTCCCGTGCGTTGGTTGAGTCTGAATCAGCGACAACAGCCGAGAGGCAACTGCTCAAGGACCGCCTCGTCGCGTCCGGACTCAGCGAGTCGGACGCAAGCAAGATGGTGCAGGGGATCAAGGGTCTTCGATCTGAACGAAGCGCGAGGAAGAAGGCCCAACAAGAGCAAGCTCAGGTCGGCGAAGAAGCCGACGTTCAGGATCTCTTGAACAGCGCGATGGGTCGCAAGGATGCGACGTTCGGACGAGAGGCTGCGGTCGCTGAAGGCGTGAACCGAGGCGAGCTCCCGAGCGACGCTGACAAGGAGTACATCCTTCGAGGAGAGGTCGCCGAGACAGAGGAGGCTGACGACGGCCCGAGGCCCTCGGCGAAGCTGTTCGGCAGAAATGCTTTGAACGCGATCGCGAAGCGTCTGGTCGAGCGGTTCCCGAAGCTGGCCGCAACTATTCGAGACGAAGGAAGGATCACGGAAGAGGACGCAGCGTTGTTCCTCCCGGAGGCTGAAGCTTCGGAGATCCTGAAGGGAAAGCTCGTCGAGCGGATCAGTGATCAGGTCTCGAAGGCTTCGAAGTCCTCCAAGGAACGAGAGGCAGAGAAGCGGATGGCAGAAGAGCTCCAGCTGATGCTGGATGCGGGCGTCGACGCCGAGGGAAATCCGCTCAGCGAGGCCGCCAAGGACGACATCCGGCAGCAGATCGCGGATGCGATCAGAGCCCCTGAGGCGGCCCCTGAGGCGTCCGGGCCTTCAGGCGAGTCCGAGGTCCCTCTCGGGCCTGACCCCGCCCCAGACGCTTCTGAGTCCGCCGAGGACTCTGCCGCTGCGATCGCCGCGATGGCCGACGGCCTAGGGGGCATTGAGCGGCTTACCGACGCAGCGGCTCTGGACCTCGCGGTGAAGCTGGGCGTCGAGGAAGACATCGATGATCGGGATCAGCTGAACGCTGCGATCAAGGCGAAGCTGTCCGCCGCCGCCGAGGCCGCCGGCCCGGACCGCACGAGCGAAGAAGAGGAGATGGCGATCGAGGCTCGGATCGCTGAGCTTGACGGGCTCGGAGACGAAATCACCGCCGAGCAAGAAAACGAGTTGTGGGCGCTGACGGGCCTGAGCTCGTCGGAAGATAGTCAAGCCTTCATCGACGACATGCTTGGCGACAACGTGGTTGCTCGCGATCAGCTCCAGCTTCTGCTGGTGGAGTACGCGGAAAGCAGGGACCCCGAGATCGCCCACCAGATCATGAAGCTTCTGGACGATGCTCGCGGCATTAGTCTCGACCCGACGGACTACGACGAAGACGGCAATCCCATCGAGATGATGTCTCGCGAGACCGAAGAAGAAGCTGAGTCTCCGGTCGACGAAGACATTGCGGAAGAGGCCGAAGAAGAAGCCGAGGAAGACGCCGGCATTGGAAAGCTAAAGGCCCAGCTCCGCAAGGATGGCGAAGACGCCTCGGCTGACTCGGTTCGGATTGTTTCCGAAGAAGAAGCCGGGCCGATTGCTCGCAAGGCAAAGGACGCGATGCCCTTCGGTGAAACTGTCGTCTTCTATCAAGGAGACGCGAACGGCGGTTTGGGATTCTACGACCGGGAGACCGGGGTTCGGTACGTCAAGGTATCGACGCAAGAGACAGCAGGGGTCGAGTCTGACGGAAGGACGAAGGCGGCCAAGAAGATCTTGCGTCGCGTTCTGCTTGAGAGCTACGTGCAGACGATGCTGCACGAAAACATTCACGCCCGAGATATCGAAGGCGACGGCAAGCCGGGGACGATTGCGGCGGTCGACAAGTACCTCCGCACGACGCACGGCTCCGAAGAAAACCTCGACCGTCTGTTGGCTGGGATTCAGGGATCTGCCGAAGGCCGAAACCGAGACCGCGAGCTTCGTGCAGAACAGTTGACTGACCGAGAGGGAATGCGTCGGGCCGGCTTGGTCTCGATGTACGACAAGGACGCGTCGATCTTTCAGCGGACTCGCGATCGCCTCCGCCGCCTCATGGCGAGGCGTCGAGGCGGCACGCTTGAGAACCTGATCATCCGCGACTTCGACGCGATGTCCGCCGAGGTCACCTCGTCGACCGTGCCATCTGGCCGCATCGAAGGCGACGCGGCCGACGTTGAGATGCAAGCGAGGGGTCGGCACGAGCCGAACTCTGGCATCCGTGCGATCGCGGCTAGCTACGCACTCGACGCGAACATCGATTACGACGAGAGCAAGAGCCGCGAGGGCGTGGTGTCGGTCGACACCGACCGAGCTCGCGTGATCGCTGACATGTTCGACTCTGCCCCTGACTCGTTCGCCGACCCCAAGATGGTCGAGTCGCACAAGGCGATGGCCCGCGAAGTGATCGGCCAGTACAAGTCTCTTCGCGACGCCGGATACCAGATGATTCCGTGGGGCTCGCAGGGCCAGCCGTACCGGAACAGTCGCGAGATGATTCAGGACGTTCGCGACAACAAGAGGATCTACTACTACAAGACTCTTGGAGAACAAGACTCGTTCGGCTCTGGTCGGATTGAGATGGATCAACTGATCAAGCAGAACCCCCTGCTTCGAAAGGCCGGCGGCACAGTGCTCGACTCCGAGGGCGTGCCGCATGTGCAGTTGGTGAACGACTTGTTCCGCGCAGTCCACGACATCTTCGGTCACGCAAAGGAGGGTCACCAGTTCGGACCCCGAGGCGAAGAGAACGCGTGGAGGCAGCACGTTCAAATGTTTACGCCGGCGGCCCGCGCCGCAATGACGAGCGAGACCCGAGGCCAGAACTCTTGGGTCAACTACGGCCCGCATCTTCGTCGTGAAGACGGCACGCTTCCTGAGCTCAGTGATCCTGACTTCGTCCACCCGAAGGATCGACCGTACTCCGAGCAGAAGATTGTCAAGTTCCCCTCGTGGGTTACAGCCGAGAAGGGCCTTGATGTCGAGGACTGGCCCGGCCGGCCAGAGATTGAGTACCAAGAGCGAGGCAAGCATCTTGGTGGAGTTGGGTCGAAGGATGCGGTGGTCACCGAGGATCTCAGGGACTTCGTTTCTGCGGACCTCCGTGCCGGTGGCGTACCCTTGCCGTACGAGCCGGGCCAAGAGCCGTCGCTCGCGTTGGGGACGGTCGCTCACGACCGATCCCTACGCGGCGTGCGGGTGGTCTACCCGGTGGGGACGTTCACTCAAGAAGACATGGAGAAGATCCGAGATCAAGCGATCGAGGACATGCGTTCTTCGTCGCCCCTCGCTCTCGAAAGTGCGAGCCGAGCGTTTGTCGAAGAGTTCAAGGGGGACAACTCGCTGACTGATGTTCGCATGAGCGACAACGTCTCTGACTCGTTCCCGATCATGGACGCGGACATGCTGAACGCTTCGTTCGCGGACGAGTCTCTCCGTGAAGACAAGAGGTTCTGGTACGAGGCGAGCGGCGACGCGATCCGAAGCAGGACGGTCTTCTCTTCCACGAACAGCATTCGGAAGATTTCAGACCTGCTCTCTGCCACGAGCCCCTTGACTCCCGTGCAGGACAACTTCTTCCGGGCATACTCAATTGCTGCGGATTACGAATCCAAGGGATACAGCTTCGTTTCTCTCCCGACCCCCGACCTGACTCGGACGGCAATCGCAGGAGAATACGAACGATCGAACTCGTACAAGGCGTCGTCGTTTGGCGACACGATGTCGTTCTTGGCAGGAGAAATCACGGACATACCGCTGTCGACTAACGACATCTGGGTCGCGTATATGTTCGGGATGCGGAAGTACAACACGAAGACCGGCAAGATCGGTGGGGACAACGCCGCATTCAACAACCCGTACGCGTACCTGTACACGGCGATCTACAACGCAAGGCTTGCGGAAGAGGTGAACCGAAGGGTCCGCGAATCTCAAGAGTTTGCGGACGCGTCCGAGCGAGCCGCTGATAGAAACGCGACCTTGGCTGACGAATCACTGCTCACGCCTTGGACGCCGTGGCAGCTTCAGGCGTACCCTTGGTCTCATCTTTCGGACAGCGGTACGTTCGATGAGGCGATGGACAGTGCCATCGGTTTGCTTGAGTTGAATGGCTCCGAGTCCGTGATCACTTTGGATGACGGCACGAAGGGCATCGACCTCAACGTGGCAGCAACGGAAGATGACTTCTCCAAGATCCTTCAGCCTTCGGTCGAGGCAAAGGAAGCCGCGGCCATCAGTCTCGAAGTCGGCGGGCCTACGAACGACAAGGGCAGCGAGCGATCTCTTCGTCGGGCGATTGACGCGGCTCTCAAGGCCGACGATTCAGGCGAAGCCCCGCTGACCAGTTCCGAGCGGGAGGAGCTGCTCAAGGCTAGGTACGCGGTCTACGAGGTCATCAACAGAATGCTGGCCTTCCTTGCAGGCAACGCACAGAAGGGTGACGTTTACTACAGCAGAACACAGAACGCCAAATTCCTGACCGGCGAAGAAGCGACTCTGAAAAGCACGAAGACGAACGGGTACATGGATGGCCTGTACGCGGCTCTTCTCCCGGGGCCAATGACGAAGGCGACCAAGGACGAGATGCTGAAGATTGCTCGAATGCGAGCGAGCGGCGCCGACCCTGAAATGATCGACGCCTTGGAAGCACAATTCGCGGCCAGATCGGAGACTACCGGAGTCAATCCCAACTCCACCGCTGGGTTTGATACCACCCGGGACACCATCGTCGTCGGAGGGCAGACCCCAGAGTTCAAGGTGGACGAGAAAACTGGCAAGGTCACGCTGCCCACGAAGAGCGGCGTCAAGATCTTCAACAGCAACTGGGGCCTGAGGAAGTCCGGCTCGGGCGTCGGCGGTTACTTCGAAGGCGTGATCACTCCGAACCTTCGCTTGAACATGTACGGCATGAACTTCGAACAGCAGGATGTGTTCATGTCACTGCTTGGCTACGCGCTCGGCGAGAAGTCGATCGGGATGTCTCGGCCGTTGCCGCCGCCGGCGGACATCGACTCGCCTGCTTTCGGAGAGCGGCAGGTTTATGCGACGCTACTCAGTACCGCGGGCGTTGAGTTGAGCGCTGACAAGCTCGGCCGCCTGAACCGATACGTGGAAGAGAACCCGAACGGTCGAGAGTTTGTTTTCTGGAACATGCAAGTGACCGCGACGGGGACTATGATCACCGTGGTCAATGACGTTGTTGACCCGTCGTTTGTCTCGGAGCTCGAATCTGATCTTGGAATCGAGCTTGGATACGTCCGGACAGTTTGCGAAACGAATTTGATTCAGGGTGACACGGCCGAAGACGGCAACTACAACGGCGAAAAAATACTCAAGGAGATGGTTGATGCCGACATCAAGGAGAATTCAGAGTGGAGGAGATCCCTCTCTGCACGAGAGGCAGAAGAAGTCGGACGCCTTACTGAGGACGCGCTCCGCCGCGGCCTCGAAGCACGAAGAAGTTTGCGCCGCTCGGTTGGGAATATCAAGGGAGCAGTACCTCGAACGCTGGCGACGGCTATTGGGAAGTCCCGAGCATTCCGCGTCCACCATGCAATTCAAGGGATCAAGTCGCGCAACGAACGATTCCACCGAGAAGTAGCGGAGGCTGTTGAGTCTGTTCGAGAGACGGTCGAGAACATCGGCATCGAGTTCCAGCGACGGGAGTCGGACCCGACCTCGCCGCAGTTCAAGGCGTGGTTCGGCAACAGCGTTCTCACGGACGCCGAAGGAATGCCTGCCGTCTTCTATCACGGCACGGGATCGCCTGAAGATTTCAACGTGTTCGACGTGAAGGGCCGACAGGGTGCGACCGTCTACGGAGCCGGAGCGTACTTCACGGACGATCCGACCACAGCGAACAACTACGCGAAGTATGCGTACTCCGGCGCCGAAGCGGGCCAGCGGGTCATACCCGCATACATCCGGATCGAGAAGCCGTTCGTGTTTGACCGTTCAGACGAGAAGTTCCTCGAACGGATTGGTGCAAGGTCAAGAAGCGGAAGAGCACAGACTTTTCTGCTCAAGGCGTTCGAAGACAAGCACCCTGACTACGATACCTCGTCGATTCGAGAGACTCTCACGTCTCTGATTTCAATCGACACCTTCAACGATCCAGACAACGAGTCTGCCGTTGCTGAGCGACAGTTCAACATGGCAATGCAGAACGCCATGAAGGACGTGGGTCACGACGGCGTGGTGGTCATCGCACCGAGGCCGAGCCGGCCGAATGAGCGGTACGCAATCCCGTTCGACCCGAACCAGATCAAGGGCATCTTCAACGAGAAGCCGACTGGCCGGCCCGAGATCGACATGCAACGTCGGCAAGAGGTTTCGACCGTGGAGTTTCGCGAGTGGTTCGGCGAGTCGAAGGTCACGAACGCCGACGGATCTCCGAAGGTTGTCTACCACGGGACGAAGCACCACCGCGCTGGCACGGCAGTAACCGACGAAGAGATGCGTGCTGTTCCTGTCACCACCGAGGACTTCACCAAGTTCCGTACGAAAACCGCGAGGATGCTTGGGGTAGGTGCGTACTTCACAGAGGACCCTGAGGTCGCAGACATTTACTCTGGAGCCGAAAAGAAGGCCAAGGGCGGCAGGACTTTCCCGGTCTACTTGCGGATGAAGAATCCACTGATCACCGAATCGGCCAACCGCCTGAACATCAGTGCGGAATTCGCACGGAACCACCCCGAGTTCAAAGATCGAATTGCGAAGAACGAAAAGGTGTTTGGAGTTCAAGAGAAATCTGAACAGATGAACGACCTCATGCGTGAGGCCGGCTACGACGGCATCATCGTGAGAAGCCGAACCGGAGCAGTTGGCGACGTGTACGTCGTGTTCGATCCGGAGCAGATCAAGTCGTCGATCGTTACCAGTGATGCTGGCCCGACACTGTCCAGCCCTCTCATCGACATGCAGCGTCGAGAGACGATCGTGCTCGACCGCGAGATCGGAATGGGCGCCGTCCCAGATCAATCTGATGCGTCGTACTTCATGACGAAGATGATGACGGCAAAGGAATTCCTAGCGATGGTCCCTCCGGTCGAAGAGGACGAGAGGACCGACGCGATCGAACAGAAGCTTCGCAACGGTGAGCCTGTATCTCCTCCGTTCCTGAACGTCGAGTGGGATGAGAAGAACGGGTACTGGGAGATCACAGGACACGAGGGCCGGCATCGAGCCCAAGCCATGCACCGCGTTGAGTGGGGCGTGAAGTTCCCGGTGGACATGTTCGTTCGCGGAAACTTCAACAAGTACGAACAGGTTGAAACCGAAGACGGAAGAACTCGCAACCTGAGAAGGCGTCCTACTCAGGCCGAATTGCTCGCTCCGGTACGCCCGCAGCGTGGCTCGAAGAAGTCCAAGTCCGGTCTGGTTACCGTCCTTCCCGAACGAGCCGAGGACCCGAGAACGCTGTCCCTTAGCAGGGAAGGCCGGGACCAGCTCTCGGCCGAGGTGCCAGCCCTAGTTCGTTCATCGCTTGCTCTGGCCGGCGATTTCGAAGTCGAAGGAAAGAATGGAATGCTTGCGGTCGCGGCAATGGTAGACGGCAAGCGTCAGGTGATCGTGGAGTACCCGTACAACGCGAACACGAATCCCGGTGACGTTGCGATCGCCGCTGTTGAGCGGCTGATCGCACTCGACCACATGGACTCGCTGTCTGACAACATCCGATCCCAGATCGAAGATTCAAGAAGCCCGCTCCAGATGTTCATGAACGAGGAGCCGACCGACGCCGACGAGACGATGCTTGAATACATGCGTCGCGACTACTCGGGAATCGAAAAGCCGATCAAGTCGTGGGGTGAAGAGCTCAAGGACGAGGGCGGCATTGGGATCGGACACAACGCGAGAGCGTTCGGGCGTTTCATCAGGTCTCATACGATTGAAATGTTCCAAGACGAGTGGTATCCGATCACCGAAACCATCCGCCGAATCCAAGAAGTCAAGGGAAGCAGGATCGCAGAGAAGCAAGATCCGATGCAGCTGATTCGGCTTGCTCCCGGCCAGTCCGCCGAACAGGCACGGCAGTTCAGCACGAGGACGATGAATCGCATCAAGAAGCGAATGAAGTCTGCCGGCATCAACAACGAGCAGATCGGACGCTTCATGGCAGCAAGCCATGCGCTCGAACGAAACGCTCGGATTCGAGAAGTCAATTCGGTTCGCGCCGAAGCGAAGGAAGAACTCAGCAAGCTGAACTGCGGCATCTCTGATGAGACCGCCAACAGACTCCTTGAAGAGCACGCGGCAGACCCCAAGGCGGCAGAGATCGAAGAGATCTGCGTTGACTTCCAAGAGATCTCGTTCGAGACCGCGAAGATTGCGAAGTACGCTGGCCTGATCACCAACGAGGACTTCGACAGGATCACGACTCGCTACAAGTACTACGTCCCCATGAACGTCACTGGCAGCGAGGGCGGCACGTTCATCACTGACCCGGTCGACGCGGCGATGGACAAGATCCGCCGTTCGAAGGGAAGCTCCGGCGTCGGCACGGTGATCGACATTGCGACTGGTCGACGTGACAAGCTCAAGTACTCTCTCGGCCGGCCGGAATCAGAAGTCACCGTGAAGGCGATCGTGCGAGGTGCGGCGCCGGCGTTGTTTGTTGATCGCGTGATGACACAAAACGAAGCGATCACAAGCCGTATCGCCAATCGTCTACTCCGGATGGCCGAGAAGTTCCCGACCCCGCACATCAGTATCGTGACCACGAAGGATCTTGAGAAGCGAGTGATGCACAAGGAGGAGGGGCAGAAGGACAGGGTCGTGGTGAAGAAGATGGAACCAGACCCGCAGACGATGATCCCGGTTCGAATCGAAGAGACCCGAGAGATCGACGGCGTGCTGTACGAGCGTGGCGAAACGATCTACCTGAAGATCAACGACGAGCTGCTGATCAAGAAGCTCGACGCCGGCCAAGACATGAGCCGGAATTCCGCCGTGGTGTATCTCCTCTTCTCTCCAGCCCGAATCTTCACGAGCATGCTTCGGTTCACGTCGACGCAGTGGATGTCGATTGACTTCACGATCAGGCAGCCTCTCCTAGATGGAGAGACCGCAATGATCGCAGCTTCAGAGCAGGGTCTGATGAATCCGAATCAGATGCGGAAGCAGATGATGAAGCGAATGCCTGCGGTGATGAAGACGATCGCGAGGAGCGAGTGGAGGGCAAGGGTTCGTCCTGACCTCGAAGCTGATGTCACTGAAGAAAACGAGGCGATCGGTCCTCTTGCGAAGGAGTGGCAGGAGTTTCGGGATGTAGGGGCGAAGCAGCAGTGGTTCAATTCTTTGACTGTCGACAAGACGATCACGGCAATGGAACGGCTGAGCAAGTCCGGACCTGAGACGAATGTCCGCGAGGGCGCCGCCCTGATGCACCGTATGTTCGTCGAGACGTACTCGGTTCTGAATGACCTCGGCGACAACATGTGGCGGTTCAGCTATTACGTGACGCTCCGGGAGAACGGAATGTCGGCTGAAGAGGCCGGCGTCATGGCTCGAAACCTGACGGTGGACTTCTCGAAGAAGGGCTCGTTCGGCGGGCCGCTCAGCTCAGTGTTCGCGTTCTTCAATGCAACGGTGCAGGGCAACGTCCGCAACTACCAGCAGACCATGAAGGGCCTGTACACAGGGAAGGGGCCGGCTCGTGCAGTGTTCGGTGGCCTCACCGCAATGGGTACGTTGTCGGCCTTCGCCATGATGGCAATCGGCGGAGAAGACGAAGACGAGAGCGGCGTCCCTGATTACCTCGAACAGATCCCAGAGTACGAGCGTCGACGGAACATCATCATCCCTTGGGGTCGAGACGAAAACGGAAAGATTAAGTACAGCAAGATCCCACTTCAGTACGGGCTAGAGATCCCGGTGCAGCTTGGGTTCGGAATGGTCGAAGTTGCGTACGGCGTGAAGAATCCGCTCGATATCGCTGGCGAGGTTGCGAATTCCTACGCGACTGCTTTCAACCCGGTGTCGGGAACTCCGATGAATTCTGCTCACGGATTGATGCGTGCGTTGTTGCCAGACATGGGAGACGCGGCGATCGATATCATCGCGAACCGCAGTTGGACGGGGCGTCCCGTTTACTACGGGGACCAGCCTCTTCAGACCGGCGGCGCCGTCCGATCGGAGATCGGATCTGCGGGAGAGCGATACGGGATTGATTGGAACAGCACCGCGAAGTTGATCAATCACCTGACCGGGGGAGACATTGCCGTCCGCGGCGCGATCGACATGCAACCTCAGGTGTGGGAGTACCTCGCCGGCACATTCGGAGGATCGTCCCTTCGAAACATCGAGCGGCTTGCGGTTCTTGGCATCGACCTCTACAAGTCGGCGGTGTTCGGCGACGACCTCCCCGACGCGAAGGGTGTACCCGGCCTGCGAAAGTTCATCGGCAAGGGGCCGGACAATCCGTACCCGACCTTCTACTACGAGGTGAGGGATCGCGTTCGGAGTGCCAAGGTCAGGATGAAGACGTACGAGGGCGAACAGCCTTCAATGGCCAAGGCTGTTCGGGACACCGTCGACGGCAGTCCGAAGATGCAAGCGAAGGCGAAGTCGGTCGAAAGCCGGCTGCGGAAACTGAAGTCGAAGGAGCGTGATCTGACCGACAAGATTCGCTCGCTTTCCAGAGGAACCGAGCGAGCTCGTGCTTCTGATCAGCTGATCCGAGTGAAGGATCAGATCGCGGAAACGATGAAGAGCCTGATCAAGGCGTACGTCGACGCCGGAGGCGACCTGTGACGTACGGCCGGCCCTCCAAGGTGGTCAGGGTAGCCTGCCACCTGTCGGACGCCGTGGCGAGCCTCTCCGTGTCTCTGAACGCGAACAGGTCGGAGGTGCTCGACGCGATCATCGAGCACTTCACCAGCTTGCCCCGCGAGGATCAGGAGAGAATCGTTCTCAACACGATGAAGAGGCTCGGTGGCAGGTGGTACGCAGTTCGCGAGGAAGAGCGAGACCGGGGCAAGGCGGTCGACGCGATGACGCCGGCCAAGTCGGTCGACGAGTATTTGGAGATGTTGAGAAGCGGGGAAAGCTAATGCGATCCCCGAAGCGGACGCGTCAGTCGACGCCGGCGGAATCCGAAGAGCTTGTTCGCAAGAACTATCGCCTCGTTCTGGCGTGGTCGATGCGAATGCACGTCCGCGGATATTTCGATGGCTGGTCTCCTGATGACGTGGCTTCCGCTGCGTACATATCCGCGGTCGATCTGGTCGACGAGAAATTCGACCCGAAGCTGGGGACGATCGGGACGTTCCTGTACACGCGTCTGTACTCGCGAGTCAGATACCAGTGGGCCGCGGATCGCGGACTCAGGTGGGACCGAGACAATCGTCGATGGGTAAGAAAAGCCGTCGAGCTAGATGAGCTCGACGGCTTCGTGTTTCATCTGGACCCCGAGTACCGGGAGTCCGAATCGTTTTTCTTTACACCTGCTCAGGAACCACGGAACACTTGAGCTCTTTCATCGCGGCGTGCGCGACTGCCGTCGTGGTGTCGTTTGATCCGCGGAGCCAGCGGTAGACCGCGTCGGTTCCACAGACGCCGTTCGCAGCGAGTTTGTTCGCCAGCCAGTACCGGCTCTTTCGTTGGTTCCGCAGGCTGCTGAGCACTGCGGTTCTCATCATGTTTGCACTAGACAATGTCGGCCTCTCTTTCCTGAATGCAATCGATACACATGCCTTCGTCTTCTTGCGGCCCCCGGCCGCAGTCGCACTGCGGTCGAGGCCCGAGATTAGTTTCTTCCGACTGTTTCATCCTCGACCCTCCGCCCATTCGCGACGGCGGTCTTCTTCTTCTTCCGCGTCTCGATCGGAAACCTCAAGCCTCAGTTGCTCGAACGCTCCGGTGATCTTCGCGAGGACGCCAGTCGCATCATCCTGATTGTTCTCGACTTCGATGTATTCAAGATACAGGTTCTGCATGAGCCAGTCGGATTGCACATTCCGAAGGACTTGCATTGCGGTGACGGCCGCTCTTGCTCTCGTAGCCGGAGGCGTTTCGCCGGTGCGACGAATCTCGTGTGCAACTTTCTCGTAAGCGTTCGCAAGGCACTGCGTGAAATCGTGACAGACGATTGCTTCTGAGATGAGGGTGATGGTCGCGGCCTCGGAGTATCCAGAAACAAAGACGTTCTTGTTCTGCGCAAGCTCCGTGATGCGTACGTTGTCTCCGAAGAATTCGATTTTGAATTCAGACAAGTACTTTCCGGATCCGGCCTGAATGCGGGGAGGGCCGCCGCTGGTGAGGAGTTGCACGGGGCCGTTGCTAGGCCCGTCTTCGAATCGACGGTAGGTCTTGAGGCCCTCGTACCAGCTGCACAGCTGTGTGTAGACAAGGCGTGCGACGTTCTCTGCTTTGGTGTGATCTTCGAGATTCTTCATCGGTGGTTCTCCGAGGTTGGGGTGTCAAGGGCGCGAATGATTCGCACCGCGGCTTCGATTGTAATGATTTCCATGTTCTTTCGCGAGCGGTCTGCTCGCCATCGCGTCTCTTTGAAGAACGCGTTCTGCACGGGAAGCGGAACGCCTTCCGTCGGGATGTTGATCGACGCGTAGTACTCGCCGGTTCCGTG
>Ga0222716_10000389_pt1 | contig 37684 bp, 49 predicted proteins | sample C33_13DmetaG_FD_165044 | JGI IMG/M metagenome (GOLD analysis project Ga0222716, IMG submission 165044) | Estuarine water microbial communities from San Francisco Bay, California, United States - C33_13D | ecosystem: Environmental > Aquatic > Marine > Unclassified | place: USA: California... | reverse complement strand
ATTCAAGATTGCAGTAAGAATGATAAAGACTGGAACGCCTGCAACAAATACCATTATGGAAATCAGGGGAGACGACGGCACAGGAAAGCCTGACTTGGTTGATATCAGAAGAAAGATTACAATTACAAAAGAGATTCTACAAGGTCTTGGAACATCTACACCCGCAGGGTGGTTTGAAATTCCTGTAAGTCCCAAACTAGAGGTAACTCCAAACGAGACTTTGCATTTGGTATTTCACAGAATGAACGACGTTTCTAATACTTATAACATAGACTATAAGTCTGGATCAGGAACATATTATGTTTCTACTGATGATGTTAGTTGGACTGCCGCTACAGGTCTCATAAATTACAGAATATATGACGCCAAAAGACTTCATACCTCAGTAGAGAATACCAATCTTTCACAAACATTGACTGAACAACGTGAGAAATTATTGCCAATTAGAGCAGATCTTGAAGAGGAAACTGTAAGACAAGCATTGTTAATAGCTGGAGAAACTCTGGGCAGGGAAAGAAGAGTGTATGAAGATGTGAATTGTACCATGCCTAGTGATCGTATAGAGTTAAGCAGTTATCTTCGTATGCAAGATATCGAAACTGGACTGGATATAAAGGCTAATATTATATCTTATACTATTGAAATGCACGCAGGGGATTCGCAGACAAACATAGGTGCTTCGTCTATAAAACTTACTTTAGACGATATAAACGCAGTATAGTCATGTCATTTCTTAATGATTATATCAAACCGACTGACTATGGCGCAGTACGAAAAGATATAAATAGGATTTTGTCCCTGATACATGACATTACGGCACAAGAGCCTGAGGACGAGGGACTACAGGAACGTATATGTATCTCGTCCAATGTAAAACTTAGGACTTCTACTTTTGAGATCGGCAAGCAAGATCTTCAAAATACTGACATAAGATACAAAGAGACATTTTTGTGGACTAGAAAGAAGCCAGTTACGCTGTCAACATATGACTTGGTACATACCACGACGGGTACTGGATTTACATATCCCGTATCAGATACATGGGACGGTGCCAGAGTGTTGACTGACGGAACGTCTTACATTACAATAGACGATCATGTTGACTTTGACTTTACTGACGAGGTTACAATAGCCATGAAAGTGTCATTGCCTGCAAGCGGTGGCGGATTCGTATTATGTGAAAAGGTAAACGAGTACAGGCTAAGAGTAACAGATACTAACACCTTAGAGTTTGCAATATACACGGGCGGATCATATCAGACTCCAGTAACATATGCATATACTCCTGACACGGATTTCTCAATAGTAGCCACTTATAAGAGTACCGCCTCAGGTCAAAAACTTTATATAGACGGAGTTCTGTCTGACTCTGATAGTATAACAGGTGCCATTAATAACTCTACAGGAAATTTCTGTCTGATGGCTACCGCAGGCGGCACCAACAAGGCATTGACTGGAACTTATATGGGACGATTCAGTCTGTTAAACAAAGAGGTCAGTACAGGGTGGATAACGGATTATCATACAAACTCAAGACTTGACACGTCTGACGGCAATACTGAGATAACAACCATACCGTTTGTAGGGAATGATTCAGCAAATCCTAATCAGACCGTGGGCGAATTCATAGCACCTTAGTTATATTAAACTGTTTAATTTAGAAAGATTTATATACCTACCAATCTATTCCTAGTTCGTGTTTTAATTGTGCCTGTAATGTAGGATCTGTGGTTATGCTGTCCAAGTCTTTTTTTATATATCCTTTATATAGTTGAATCAGGTCTTGCATTGACTCCATTGATTCTAAGGTCTTATCTATAGGATTAAGACCGTTGAAACGATCCCTTCTTGTCAATTTTAACATATCATTACTTCTTGTATTATTATCATAAGAAGTATATATTATGCAATCTGATACAGAATTATTCAAAGAATTGTTAGATTTTACCACCCAAGGCGACAGATTACACGCTCAGGCAGAGGGCTTATCACATCACGTTAAAATTAATACTGACAGTTGGGGTTTTACCTCATGGAATGCAGGCACAGTTTCTTTTAATCCATCTCATATCGTAGAGCAGAGCGAAAAAATAATGAATGAAAATCTCAATGATTTGATTAATGGATTAAATACTACTGTTCGACCAAAGAAATTTGAGTCATTAAACAACGTCATATTATTACAGGGAATCAAAGAGAGCATAGACAGAGATATTGGTGTTGTAGCAACCGAATTGGATTATAATTCCATAGGCACTTCGTCAACCGCAGAGAGTGAGTCTCAGACTGACTTGCAATCAGAGTTTACAGATACCGCCTATTCCAGAAGACAGTTCTCAGTAAACGGATCCAGATCAAGGGTCAATCAGACTATGAAGATGGGAATGTTATGGGACGACTCGTTCTTTGACTCTGTTCCAGTTACTATCAAGGAGTCAGGAATTCATTGGCACGCAAGCGACGCAAGCAAGTGCCACGCAAGAGTTGTTTCTACTGACTTTGTATTGGATTCAGGCGATCTGTTTGTCGTACAAATTAACGAGTTACAAGAGAATGGGACTTTATAGAAATGGTTGATCCAAACTTAGGCTCATGGACAGGTAATGTGGTTTCAGGTGCTTTTCTCGATTCAACAACCTATGGATCAGGTACGTCTTTGCCTGCAACATGGGATCCACAAAGATTATTTTATCACACAAGTGAAAATACTTTGTATAGAAATACAGGTACAGAGGGTACACCTGTATGGTCAACCATTAGTGGAGCTGAATTATATGAAATTACAACAGCCGAAACTTACAATCCAGAAAAACAAACAGGTTTGATTCATCTTGTTTTTGAAAAAGATGGAATTGTTTCAGGTAAAGTAAAATTCTACATTGACGGAGTTTTACAAGATACTTATGACACTTCATCAACTGGACAGTATAATAAAATTATAAAACCTTCGACTTCCTTGCAGTTTGTTTCCGAGCCGGGAACTTTTGCAACTACACAATATAACGGAAACCTTAAAAGTCCTCAAGTTTACCTAATTGCTGATTTTCATGGATTTGCTATTTCAGGAGATGGATTTACAGTTCAAAGAAGTGGATCAAGATACATACAACAGCACCCAATAACAACAGCTTTTGATTTAACAAGTGAACAAAATACGAACAAACAATCTGACGGAACAAACTTTACTGGATCAGACAGCGTTCATGCTTTAAGATATGATGATGTTGGCGATTATCTTTTTGCGGGAACTAACAAAAATACAGTAGAAAGATGTACTCTTGACGATACGCCGTGGCGATTTACTGGAAGTACGATAGGATCAACAGGACAAATGCAGAGCTTTAATGTTTCATCTGAAGTATCTGGCGGAATTATTTACGGTTTAGAATTTAGTACAGATGGAACAAAAATGTATGTTTCAGAAAGTGATACAAGTGCTACTATTTTTCAATATACAATGACATCAGCATGGGATTTGAGTACTTGCTCTTATGCCAGTAAATCATACGCAACTGGAATGAATACCTCAGATTTTCGAGCCTTTGCAATAGAGCCTAACGGCGAATTTTTATTCACAACCAAAGAAGATTCAGGAACATCAGATACATTCTTGCACAGACATACAATGTCTACACCGTGGGACATATCTACTGCTAGTGCTACGGACAGTATAAACATATCAGATTTAGTAAGCTATACGTCAGTTCCGTTGAATGGCGGTATGCAAGTAAGTGCTGACGGATCAATAATATACATATCAAGAAAAGGTGGATCATCAAGAACAACATACGGTTTGGAACTAAGTCTTTCATATAATGGATCATTTAAAGTAGCAGTTAACTGATCTGATTACATTTTAAATTTTTTGTAATTTTCTGTCTGCCTAAACTATGTTTAGATTTACGGCGTAATGTAGTCCCACAGCAGGGGCAAGAATTTTTCCATTTTAGATACCAAATTGATTCATTGGATTCTGAACATATACTACACCTATTGGCTACCATGTAGGCGATACTTGGCTTGATATTTACCATAGCCTTTTTCTCAGAGACACAATATCTGCACTCGTCCTTGCACGTATAAACCATACAGTCTATATCATATACTATAATATAAATGTATCTGTAAAAAATATTACCAAGTTCTCATAACATCATAAAAGAATTTTTTTTGTGTTTATGTTATATAGGTATTGCTAAATCTTTTTATATCATTATTTTTTGGTCATTTCAAATTCACTCGGATTCTGCGAAGCTAGTAATATTTTATCATCAAACAAAAGTTTATATAGAGCTCGTTCTATATAGATAATATGTCCGAATTTCATTTGAAAACAATTAGAAACTTATGGTATTGCAAGACTTGTGAGTCAGAAAAAGATTTGCCTACGGTAAGCAGATGTAAATCACAGCACCCTGAATCATTGGAAAGAGTTTTGTCTAGCAACGGCACGGAAGTTGCAACAGAGAAATGCGATCAAAAGATTACAAACTTTTCTGAGATAAAGTCTGACGACTTGAATCAGTTAGTAATGACAGAATGTATCTTGGTACAGTTGTCAGAACTGTCTATGTACAACATAGAGAAGACTTATATATGTCCTGAACGCGGTTGTAACTCATCATACACAATGTATGCAGACGACTACAAGGAAATCTATCAGAAAGATACATACGGATCATGTCAGCACCATGAGGGACAACCGTTAAAATATAACAGAGAGAATCGTATTACGGGAGACTTGAGAAAGGTAATGTTCCAAGAGCCTACAGATACAGGCAGCGTAAATCCGCGCAGTATCAAGGCACACCTTACAGGCAAGAACGCAAGAATGGAACTTAATGCAGGCAAGAAATACAGAATTATATGCAGGGTACTTACTACAATAGATTCAAAAAAGAATGACGACGACTTTGTACTGGACGTTATTCAGATAAGATGTCTTGATCAGAAGACAAACGAACAGCCCTCAGCATTGGAAATACAGATGTACAGGGACATGGATCAGACAAAGATAGTAGAGAGTCTTGCACCTAACGTAATAAACAGAACGGATATAAAACTAGCCTCACTTATTTCGCTTTTGTCAGGCGGCAGAGAAGACGGTAACAGATGGGATATGTCGGTATTATTTGTCGGCGATCCGTCAACTGGAAAGTCTGCAATACTTGACAAACTTAAACAACTCGACAAGAGATCTTTCAAGATTTCAGGTCGTTCAACATCTAGCGCAGGCATGGTAATGGGCGTAGACAACCTAGCGGACGGAACTAGAATGGCAAAATTCGGACCCGTCATTCTGGCAAACGGCTCGTATGTTTGCATAGATGAGTTGGACAAAATGCGTCCAGAAGATCAGTCTTCATTGCACGACGTCATGGAGTCCCAAGTTGCTCATCTAAACAAAGTAGGTATCAACCTTACCATGCCCGCACGCACCAAGATAGTAGGTGCCGCCAATCCGATAGGATCCAACTGGAACATTGAAAAGACTGTAATGCAGAACATCAATATGCCTGCCTCATTCATAGCAAGATTCGGATATGTCTTCCTGTTACTAAACAACTTTACCGAAGAGATGGAAGACGAACAGTACGAGGCTATGGAATACATAACTGACAATTCAATAGAAGACTTTATCGCAAAGGAAAAACTTCTAAGCGAATACGAACTAATGAAGTTTATAAACTATGCTAACCTCTTGGATCCAAAGTTTGACGAGGGCGTGTTCAAGCACATAAGACTTTCTTTCAGGGACATCAGCAAGAACTCCAAGAATCGCGGAAAGGTAAACATAGACACAAGAGCCTTTGAGGATATCAAGAGAGGCGCCTATGCGTTTGCAAAGTTAGGATTGTCTGAGAGAGTTACAAAGGAACACGCTCAACAGGCATTGGACTTGTACCAAAGATCATTGGACTCTTTCGGCGTATCTTCCAAGGAAGAACATGACAGAATCCACATGACAGAGCCTATGAAACTGGAGACGTTAGATTAATTGGATAGATATAAATAAGGGACATGACATTGTATAGTATGGAAGAAACATTGGACAGAAGATGTAAGATCAAGATGTGCGCCTACGGAAGTTGCAGAAAAGAATTTTACGGAAAAGGATATAACTATGCAGGCATGAAACTTTATTGTCTAAAACACAGACCGCTAGTCAGAAAGGGTAACATGACTCGTTACAGAAAAGGTATTCCAGAAAAGATAAGTAAACGCAACAAGGAATACAGGGACAACAACAAAGAATATATGAGCGAGTACAAGAAACAATGGTACATAAGAAAGAACTTGGAGATACAAGATGGTTAAGTGTAACTTGTGCAAGATGATATTTACAGATAACGAATACGACCTTAGAATAAGAATGGACGTACATGAGTTATGGCATAAGAACTTGTCTCATCAGAACAGAATTACGGGGGTAGTAAAATGGGAAAACTAAGCGACCTTTGGGGAGAACTAAAGACAGCAAAGTCCGAGTCAGAAAAGACCGAGATCAAGAAGAAGATAAACGACATAGAGGCATGGTGTATCGAGAAAGGCTTTGGCGGTATCAAGGAACAGACTGACTGGACTAAAAAAACATTCAAGAAGAAAAAGAACTCATACGGCTCAGATTCAAGTTTTACAGAAGCCGCAGGGTTTGTAACAGTAGGCAATCTGATCTTGCCCAAACATCAGTTCTGTCCAAAGTGCAAACTGTACAAAGACAATGGTTTAATATGGTCAAGCGAGGGTATAATTCATGACTGAGGACATTGTTATAAACGTACCTAAGGACTGGGACGATAAAAAGAAACAGGATCTCGTAGATCAGTTGCAAGGTCTTAAATTTTCAGGCGAATACAGAATACTTATAACTAACAAGATGGACGTAAAGTTTGTAGACTTTGAGACTATGGAGAAGATGAGAGATGGATAACAGAATGTTTTACCTTGAGGCTGATACTATTACACAACATCAGTTTGAACTGATACACAGGTATATCCGCAAGACCTTGGAGAAGAAGAACGAACACTTGGTAATCAGGTCAATACCTTTGAATAACTTTGCAATATTAGAAACACTTATAAAGAGTCTGGGTGTACACTAAGTATGTTCAGCAAACCAATAGTTATAGAACTTGACAAGATCGATACAATAGTACATTGGGAAGTCATATCTGACTTTCACATGGGCAACGAGAACTGGCAAGAAGACATAGCAGTAAAATCATTGAACAGAATCCTTGACGATCCGTACAGATTCACGTCTTTCGGCGGAGATCAGTTGGATTTGATTCTGCCAAAAGATCCGAGATTCAAGGACGAGTCAGTACGCATGACTACAAAGGCAGAACAGATGAACGCATTTGACGAGTTCTTTGACGAACTTTTCGAAGTACAACAGGACTATAAGAAATGCGGAATGGAAAAGATTTGGTACGAACAATGGGGAAACCACGAATACAACTCTCGAGTAATGGAAGAGGGGGAAATGAAACGTTGGTGTAAGAACGACCACGGAACTACTTTCCTCGGCTCAAAAGGATTCGTAGGACTGGACATTCAGTTCAAAGGCAAGTCCTTGATGAAGAAGACATTGTTTGTAAACCACGGTGCAGGCGGCGGGGACGCCAAAAAGGCATTGGAAAATCTTACTGTCAATGTTGAGGCTGACGTGTATCAGATGGGACACCTACATCAACCTATGGGATTCGAATCCGAGACTTTGTTTTGGAATCAAAAGAAACTCAAATGGGACTCTAAGGAACAAATCCTTATTAATTCAGGGTGTTTTACAACGGGAATTAGAGACGGTGTAGACCAATGGTTTGATCAGCGCAACAAGTTGAAGAACTCAAAGCCGGGAACTTGGACTGTATCGTTTGACGCATACAACAATAAACTCAACCAACACGGATAGGTTATATCAATACATTTATATAACCCATCTACCTTTTATATTATATGAGTCAATCTCAAAGCAGTAGTAGATTACTCTACCTATTACCTATATTCTTAGGTTTTATTGGTGGAATAATTCATTACGTGATCGCCAAAAATGACGATCCAGAACAAGCAAGAAGAGGTTTAATCGTGGGTGTATTGATTACAATTCTACCATTATTAGCATTCTTGTTACCGCTTATGTACTTAGGTGCATAACACAATAAGGTTTATAACCTTCTACACCCTTTTTTATTATATGAACGAGACTAAGAAAGACAAATTCATTATTACACGTAACATTATGAAACTGGAGAAAGATATAAAAAAGACTCAGAAACAATTACGCAGATTACAGCCAAAAGTTGAAAAAGCTGCAAGGAATTATAACAGAGTTTCCAAAGAATTAGAGAAAGGAAACGAAATTGTGAAAGCCATGGCTCGTAAAAGAGACGAGTTGGTGCAGAACTTCTTAGAAATAAAAAAGGACAATGATTGATATGACCAAGTCATTCCATCAATGCGAAGATTGCAGAATCAAGGACGAGCCTTATACGGTCTTATTCCGTATGACTAACCCGTCTGACGACTCCAAGGGAGACACATATTCTGACGTACCTCATGCTTGGGTTAATGTCTCAGCACATGAAACTGAGGCAGATCTTATAGATACCATAGTCCATGAGTCTATTCATGTAGCACTTAAACGTGAGGATATGAACATAGACTCAGAACATAGACTTATGAAAGTTATGTCTTGGGCAGGCGAAGATTGGCTGTAAGGTCTTACAACGCCGGCAGAGACTTTGAATATAAAGTCCGTGATTTTTTAAAACAACGAGATTGGATTGTAAAACGTGCCTATGCTTCCAAGGGAATCTTTGATTTGTTGGCATGGAAAGACGGTGTAAGGTGGGGTATTCAGGCTAAATCTCTCAAGTCTAACAAGAACAGAAAATATCTTGTACCTAAAGAGAACAAGGAGTTATGTGAATATGCTCAAAGTCCGACAGAAGAGTATGAATTTGTATGTTGGAATCCAAAGTATCGCGCACCTGTAATGCAAGTGCTTAAAGAAGACTTTGTAGTAATTCATGCATACAACAAGTTTCCGGGAATCGGGTGGCGCAGATGTAACTCCAAGGGAGAATGGGAAGAGTTTCAAATTGAATAGATTTATATAAGGGTGCTACACTATACTATACATGGCAAGATTTCCTAAAAAAGAAGACGGAAAAGAATTCACACATGAAGACGGATCCGTTCTTACTTGCAAACCAACTGGCAAATCATGGCAGGGTGTCCCTACATTGGCATGGTATCATGCAAATGGGGAACAGGCAAATCGTTCTATCAATGGAAAAGTTACATATATTCCAATGGTAGGCAAGGCAGAGGAAGTAGGAATTCCGACCTCAAAAGTAGACGCAAAATTCTACAAACAATTCGAGTCAGAAATCCTACAAGAGAACGCCTTGTATCTAATGGCAAGAGAAATTGCTGTCAAACGATACCCTGAAATGAATCAACAGATGGACGTCTTTGGTATGATAGTCAATTCTATCGTAGAAAGACTCATCAGATTGTCAAAACAATAAGGTTTAAATACCTTAACCACATCTTTTTATTTATTATGTCTAACTATGTCCAAGATACCGAACGTATTATTGGAGAAATTAAAGAGATAGACGCCAAAGTAAACAAAGTAAAACTTAAGGACTTAGTTTTGGAACTCGCAGATCACATTGCCAAGGGCATTGACGAGCAAAGACCTGAGGTAATAGCCAAGTTTAAGACGATTCTGGCAGAAAATACCCAACGTCCTAGGGGTCAGGACGGCATAGACAAGAAACTTATATCATTATTAATTCAAAAAATAGCAGCCAAAAACTTTACTACAATATCCAAGGTATGGATTATTAACTGCTTGCCTGACGAGTACAAAGAGGCACATACAAACTATCCAAAGAAAGAAACCATGATTTCAGCAGATGAAATATCCGACGCTAACCTGTTAAATATTACACAAGACCTTAAAAAACGAATGAGAGACATGGAGAACACGGGTCCCGCTAAGGAGATAAAAGTAAAGAACGAACTGGAAGCCGTTAGAAATCATAACTGGACTTGTGATATGTCAGATGAATTGGTCAAACTGGCTATCAAGTTAGAGAACGAACACTCACATGAACATAAGGAAGACTTTTGTACAAAGTCAGCAAAGGCAATTCGCATGGCTCGCGACAAAAGATTCGCAACGACTTATTCCAGATATCAGGCTATCGTAGTTTCCGCTGAATTTACTAGATCCTTGGCAAGTCTAGCAGGCGACGAGGTAGAAGTCCTTAGCAGATGGGAAGTCTATGACAACGAGAAACAATGCAGAGAGTGTATTGATCAAATTCATTGTCGTGCAGAGAAATGCAACCATGGCTGTCATGACTTTAAGAAAGAAATGACCACAAAAGGCATAAAATGGGCTATGAGAGAGACACAAGAGCTTAACGAACTGGAAAAGCATATGAGAGCATTAAACAATGATTCTGACGATATGTGTGATATGATCAAAATTGTGATGATGAATCCCAAGCTAAAAATGACTCAGGGAGACAAGAAAAATATTATGGCTAAACATATCAAGGTAGATCATTGCGATCAATGTACATACTTTACGTCAGAACACCCTAACTTCTTCAAAGAACATCTCAAGTAGGACCCAACGATACATTTATATAAGGGATATACATATATAGTATAGGTTTAAAGTTGCACCTGACAGTATTGACTGTGCATAACTAGATAAGCAACTCGTCTCTCGGCGTAACAGCGCACGTTAGCCGACTAGATGTTATTTTATATTATTAAATAGATAGATTTATATTTAGTATTAAACAATATAGTTTATGAGAGTTTGGGATAAAATTAAACCGTACAGATTGTGTAGAAAACATTTATTGGCAGAACATAGAGAAACATTATGTATTTGGTCAGTTATTACAAATAATAAAAAAGGTTATTCTAAACACCCTGAAACTGTCAGATTCAGAGATAATCTTAATGCTTTGGTATATCGACACTCTAAATTAGTATTTGAAGCAACAAGACGTGGCTATCATTTTAAAGATTTGCCTAATTCAGATGATATTCCTATGTTAAATAAAATGCCTGAATCATGGGACGATCAAGAAAAATCATTATCTGCTAAAGATTGTGATTGTTTAAAAAACTAAGGGGGGGGGTGGTACAGAAAATCATGTTTTTAAAAAACTATATTTTACACTTTAATATATCCCAAAATAAAAAAAATTTCTAGTAGTTCATTAGGCTAATATACATACATACCCAACTATATAGATTTTCAAAAATCTATATAGTTAGCACTAGAAACTATATAGTTGGCACTAGATCTATATAGATTTCCCAAAACTATATAGTTCCAGTACCAAGTCATGGAATCAACTTTATTTCATCACTTTGTAAAACTTTGTTGACTTTTATTTTCCTATGTTACGACTTAGAGAATTTTTGAAATTATTTTTCAATTTTTCAAAGTCTAACGGTGCGGACGGTATGCAAACTATCCATACTAAAGATACTATTTTCCGTCGTGCGTCGTTGCTTTTTACTACGCGCTCTAGTAATATAAACCCAACGGCTGATTATCATGTCGTGAGAATAAGCACCTTGGTTTAAATATGCGGTAAACTTGAGGATAAGGCAGAGCCGTCTAATTTTTTTTTAAATTTTGACCAAAAAAAATGTTAAACGTCATTTTACATTATATCGGCACTTAATATTAATGTTTCTGAAACCCAATTTTTCAAAAAAAATTAAAAAAATTAAATTCTCAAAGTCCAAAAAAACAAAGTGCATAAAAAATCTGCATAATGCAATTTCATCTTTAACTAAAATCATAAGCCCTTAGAATTAATTTCATCAGGCATAAAAAAACATGGAAACAAAAACAGTACGAAAAAACTTCGTACAATAATCACGCGTGAATTTTATTTTCTATAAGGTCTTACAGCTAAGCGTAAAAATTCTGTGAAGGTTTTGTTGTCGGAATAAATTTTGGTCGCCACTATAAGGTCTTACAGATTAAAAAATAATGCAAAAAAAAAGGACGAAGAAAAAGATTATCTAAATTGACAATCTAATTCAACGTCCTCTAAAACATAACACGCATTTTTTTTCTTTTTGAGAAATTAAAAAACACGCAAAAAACTTTATTCTCGCAATTTAAGTTTAGTTTCGTTAAACTTGGCGCAATGCTAAAACACGCTAAAACAATTCGAGAGACTTAAGAAAAGTTTAGTAAAATATTTGATTGAATAATTTGTTTAGAAAAAAAATAAGGGCTTAGAGTCTCATTGATTTTATTTCTTCAATGACACAATAAAACCCGAATGACAATGCACCAAAGAAAGCGATTAAACTAATTTGACCGAAAATATTTTCAATCATTTTTTTTAATTCCCTCTTCAACTATGTATTCCATGATAATCTCTAATTCTTGCATGAGCATATCAGGCATTTTGCGTTGTGCGATTATCCAAACTTTATCAAGTTCGTCGGGGGTTAATTCCCAATTCTGGCTAAAGTCCTCTAATGAAACAACAACGGCGTTAAAATGTTCGTTGTCGTGTTCTTCAATGTGGCGTTTTATTTTTTCGTGTTCTTCTTGTTTGCAATAGAAGACATGACACTTTGAACAAGTGAATAAACCGGCTCTCATGTGCCAATAACACGAATCGCATAAGTCGCTTTCTTGGTGTTCTGAAAGTTTGTTTCCACACTTACAATTCATAAGGTCTTATCCTCGTTTAGATTTTGATGATTCATGTATTCATAAAAATATGAATCGCGTTCGTCTAACATCTCGGCTTTGTTCAACTCTTCAAAGTCGAAAAATTCCAAGTGTTCGCGTAAGACCTTAGAATCTACTTTTACCATTTTGCAATCCTCATTAATTCGCCCAGTCGATTCCAATCGGGTGTTATGTGTTGTCCTAAAATATCCATGATTTCGGCTTCGGCTTTTTTTGCTTCAATATCTCTTTTTGGCATGATTTCGACCGACAAAGGATAAGCCCTTATGTCGTGCCGTCATGTTCGAATTTTTGATAATTCAAAACATCTTCGTAATCTTCAATCGTGTAAGTATCTTCAAATTTTACTCCAAACTTTTTGAAGTGTTCTTTTTTTCTCTTATCGATTTCTTTTACGAGTTTGTTTTGAGTTTGCATAGAGTTTACGATTTTTTGAATTTCGCGTTTTGTGTAATTGGAAAAAGATTTCCAACCATGTTTTTTCAAATAATCAATGTTCATCTTATGCTCTTTTTTTGTGGGTTTCTTTGTTCCGTTTTCCGAGGCTTTTTGATAGTTGTATTCATCTAAGCTCTTATTTTCTAAGGCTTGTTTGTTGTAATACAAAGTATCTTCGTCGTTAAATTCGTCATACTGAAAATAATCGTTTTGTGGAAAATTTCCGTATGTGAATTGCGGGGTTGGGTTTTGGTAATAGTTGTTAGACGATTCGATACCGTTCACTTTAACCCATGAGCCGAATTTCTTTAGTCCGTCTTTGGCGTTTAACGTCGCGAACTTGTTGAATCCGGTGTCAATGTATTCGAGTGCTTCGATTCCAAGAGTTTGCAGTACGAAAGCCAAACCCCTAGTATCTGACATATTTCCACTAGGAAGATGTCTACCCGCGCCCATTGCGACCTGAAGAACTAAGTCCTTGTATTCTGAAAAAGTGCCGTTATGAAATAGCGCGGTTTCAGAATCCTTTAGAGTGCCGTTCATGTAGTTTCTTGAATCTTCATTCACGACGAATGGGTGGCATAACTCTGGAACTGTTTTTCCTACCGAAGTAATACGGCAATGGATTATGCAAGGGCTTACGATTTCCTTGTTTTTTATTTTCGTCCAAATATCATCTATTGATATTCCTTTTTCGAAAACAACTTTTCCATTTATCAAAGTCGCGTAACCGTTGCCGTCGGGATTCATTGCCTCGGCGTTCTTGAGTTGTTCTAATGTTAAAGACTCTAATTCTTTTTGAGTCTCGAGTGCGAGTATTACACACAAATTAAAACGTCCTCGCTAGTGTCTACGGTTTCTATTTCGGTTTCTATTTTCTCAAAGTTTGCGCGTTCATAAGGGCTTACGTTTTGTAAGTATGAGTTACAAAACTCTATCCAGAACTCAACCATTGCGATTATTTCGTCTTTGTCGGTAGAACTTGGAAACATTCGGCATTCTATTGTTCCGAATTTTCTGTATGCTTCAAAGTTGATACAGTTGTAACGACCTGAATCAAGGTTTGTTACAGAGGTCTCAAAATTTCTGTAACCGGTGTTTATTGAAGAGTCCGGATTAAATCCGTCTCGGCAATAACTTGATCCGCTACCGTCAAAACGTCCCTCAAATTCTCTTACAGTTTTTTCAGAGAATAAACCGTTGTGCATGAATCGCCATACGGCTTTTCTAAATTGGACGTAAAACTCAACATCACAACATTTTTGATATGCCAATGCATTGTTAAAACTTGCATGGACATGGATTCCACATGAGCGGTTTGTTTCGTCCGGTAGATGACAGCCAACGAATTGTCTAAACTGTAACCGTCTATCTATTCTGAATTTTGGACTTGCGATTTCGCCGTCGTCGCAATCATCAGCGCCGACACATACTGAGCCGTCGTGTCTGTAATATTCGCTTACATATTCGTCGTCGTCGTCTCTATCGGCAAAATCTTCGTAATTGAATGCACCCTCGATTTCATAGCCGAAGTATTTCACATGAAGTGCGGGATAATCAGCGCTCTTAAAATCTGGAAGAGGCATTATTCTGCGGTCTCCATTGCGGTTACTTGTAACTCGATTTTAACGTCTTGTAGATTTTCGACGTAAAATTCCGTAACCACTTTTTTGAACTCGGTTTTGAAATTGTTCATAGCTTCTACGCTAAATCTTCCGTTGATGTGAAATTCTACACCTTGTCCAATTCGCTCTTCTAGCAAAAAGGACAAATTGACTTGTCCGTCGCTGTTCTTTAGCGTTCTAGTGTTTTGTGAGAAATTGTAGTAGAATCTGTTCTCTCTTCCGAATGAAGTTATTCTTTTCAATTTCTCTTCTACTTGTACGTCATTGACGTAAACGGTTTCACCGGTTTCTCGGGTTTCGTTGTTCTTAAAAAAATTTTCGAACTTTTGGGATTTTATTTTGAGAGTAATTCCTGAAGAATTATTTCTCTTTATTGACATTGAACAAACATCAACTTTGATTTTTGAACTATTGTCTTTTAATTGTGTCAAGGTTTCCATGACGACATACCAAAAAAGTTAGTATGTTTCGAATATTAAATTCATCATCAGGTCATGTTTGTAAGTCCTTATTGATTTTATTTTTCTGTAAGCCATGCCCATTCGGGGCGCTCTTTGTACTCTTTGTCCTCGTACATATTTCGACCAATAAGAAATAGTTTTCAGGATATTTTACAAGCGTCCTAAACCATACTAATCTAAATCTAAATTGTGCCGTATGTTTTTCGAGTTGTCTCGTTTTTTGTTTAATGGTTTCTCAATAATTCTTATCTCGTTTTATTCGAACTCGTAAGCCCTTAACGAAGTGATTTTATTATTTCTTGAACTCATCAAATCAATTTGTGGTTTGTCGCTAAGAAGCGATTTTATTTTTTTGTTTTTTTCAAGTGTCATTAACTCGGCGCATTACGCGACTTATGTTTAATGATTAGAGTTTAATCCGAATAATGGTTAATCCGAATTTATCCAAGTCGTCCATAATGCTTATCGCGCTATGATATCCGATTGAATTAATCTAATTGAATCGCGAATAGAATTAACTAAGTCGCGTATTCTAGATGTTACTCGCCCGTTATGGGATTCGATTTAATTTAGTATTTCGAGGTCGCAAATCACGACCACGTTTTATTCTTACACGCAAACCGTAAGACTTTGTAGAATTGTTCTATTGATTGATTCGATTTTGCGTTAAACGCTTGATTGATAATCATTTACTGAAATCTCTAAGTCCACCGGCTCACTACCTATCAGGTTTTTCTCTTTTCTCACTAAGCCCGATTGCTGAGAGGTAGGTCTCACAATGTGTTGGCTTAATCATATTCCCAGACTAACTGATTAGGCGTTATAGACGAAGCCCCGATTTAGGGCGACCAAAGGTGCAATCCTTTCATTCCTTTTTTTTACAAGGTTTTATGGCTCTCAATCCTTGTGAATGCTAGATTTAGGCGACCGCGTTATTTATACCTAAGCCCTTATTCTCACGTTGTGATAATCGACCGCACTATTAATATAAGGAATACTTCCTCTGTTAAGCTCAAAAATTTTGATTTCAACAGCGCCCGAAACCTTTAAATAACCCTTTTTTGGCAAATCCTAAGGATTGGGCTTTTTGCCCATATATATACCTTTGCTTTGCTGTGGCGGGGGGTACAATATGGATTCCGCGTAATATAAGTGTATCGATTGCCCGAAAAAAAAGTGCCTCGGCGATAGGTTTATATAGGGGACTGCCCCCTAGGCTTGCCATACCAAATTGTAAATCTGAAAACCTTTTGTTAGGTGTACCTAAGTACCTTAGAGTCTGACCTAACGCGGGATCAGTAAATCGGGGGTTTCGCCTCTCCATAGAAAATATTACTAACTTCTCATAACATCATAAAAGCATTTTTTTGGTGTTTTTATTTACTTATCCTAGGCACAAACTCGGGGATTTTATGTCTTTTGACATATCATTTTACCCAAAATCGTGCGAGGTTAGTAATATTTATATTAGGGTTTATCTATACATATATTATGAAAACACAATATGATGAATATAATTGGGAAGAGAAAGGGTGGAATCCTGACGTCTATATGACATGGGAGATATATTCTGCCAAAAAATCACGCAAAGGTGGTATGATGAATCCGTTCACAGGTCAGGTATCTCATAGATGAGTGGCATTTTCTTATCTCAGCAACAGCCCAAACACCCTAACAGGGACGAATTCAGGACAGAAACTAGGAATAGAATAAAGGAATTGATAGGCAAGAAATGTGGGCAATGCGGGGAAACACGAATCAAGGCTCTGTTGAGGCAGAAAGACCATACCATATCATGCTATAATTGCAAGAAACACAATAAGAAATACGCCTACGAGATTTCGGGGAATATGCAGAGAAATACGAGACTGCATTATGAAGAGATCTCTGCATTGAATGGTCATTGTTATAATGACTATTGCTCAGAGATTCGACCTAAAACTCTAATGGTTATATCATTTAGAGGTGGAAAAGGTCTAATTTGTCGTAATTGTGATAGATGTAATAATAAGAAACTCAGGTATGAGACATACGATAATGTTGTTCTGCCATGGTAAATACATTCTATATATATTAAGCTCTGTAATATAGACATGGATTTAATGACAGATGAATTTATGAGAGAATTATCTAATAATGCTTATAGACATAGATTTAGACAGTTAGAGGCACAGGGATATAACCCAACAGTACCTAGTGGCAATTTTGCTGATATTTGGTTTAATGCAGTTGATTTGGTATATCCGACTGTAGCAAGAACATTGACAGTACAATCAACAGGTAATGATACAGATGGCGGAACAGGTGCAAGAACAGTTGTAATTAACGGATTAAACTCAGCATGGGAAGAAATATCAGAAACAATCACATTGAATGAAGCAACAGATCCGACAACCACAAATGAATTTATCAGAGTCAATACTTGTTTTGTAGATGAAGTAGGTACAGGCGAAGTTAATGAGAATAATATAACATTTACAACTACAACAGATTTGGAAATACAGGCAAACATAGAATCAGGTATAGGACAGACACAGAAATCACATTACTCTTGTCCAATAAATCATAAAATGATGATGGGTAGTTGGATTGTTTCATCAGGTAAAGGAGAAGATTTTGAATTAAGATTAATGTCTAGAGAATTTGGTAAATCATGGCACACAGTACATAGATCATTAGTATATGAAAGTCATGTAACAGAACATATTAACGGTACAATATCGGCAAAATCAGATGTTAAAGTCATGGCAAAATCTATCACATCAAACAACAAACCAATGAACTGTTCTTACGATTTCGTATTATCCCCAGATACATATCTGTAATTTGTAACTACAAATATTAGTAATCGATACGTTTATATAGAGTATATGTATATACTATGTAATGACTAGCATATCAGAATTTGAAACAGAAAGCAATTCAATTTCACTTGCAAAAGTAGATGGAAAACCATTTACAATTACAGGTGTCGAGCGTTCAGATTACGAAGAAGGTACAGGCGACAGCAGAACAGCAACTCCGGGAGTTAAAATTACCGTCAAAGAGTCTTTTGATGGCGTCAATGTTCTTCACACAACTAGAACGGCAATCGTTTCAAAACTAACTAGCGAAGCAGTCTTGCAAGCATTAGAGTCTGGCACAATAGGACCCGTTAAATGTGAAAAAGCAAAATCTGGAAACGGAAAAGACTACTTCAAACTCGTTGACGCATAATAGCGCAACACCTTTTTTTCTTTTTTTACTTCTAGTAAACCATTATCATTCTATATAGTTATGAACTGCCCAATATGCAAAGCAAAAGTATTGAACAACTCAGATTATTCAGTCCACATGAACAAGGCTCACAGAGGTAAGTCATATAGTCCCTTAACTTACAAAGATTTAAATAAGGGAAAAGGTAATACAAACCATGAGTCAAATAACAGAAATAAAACAAATGTGGATAATCGCTTGGGATAACAAGTTCGGCGAAGAGGTAAAACTCACTCATCAGTATGAGGAAGAGATTTACAAGTTTGGCGAGGTGTTATTAAGTGAGGGAAAGGATATAAGAGTATGTCAGATGGAATAGATTATAGTGAAACAGAAGATATTATTGATTCTCTCTATGAGCAATCCATCATTGATAAGTGTGCCGCTGAGCCTCAGCGTAAGTCAATCCATGTATCTGATCTCACATCTGAATGCATGAGAAAGGCATGGTATAGATTAAATGAACACGCAATAGATTTAAAGGACTTTAAGAAATCATTGCCTCTAGTACATGGTACGGCACTTCATGAAGTATGTAACCTTGGTGGAGTAGAACACGAACTCTCAATGTTTTGTAACATTAAAGAGGGTAGACTAAAAAAGGACGGAGACGGACTTTACGATTGTGTAAAAGGATCCATGGACGACTTGGTAGAAATAGATGATGAGTTGATTATCTGTGATAAGAAAACTACAAAGAAATCAATACCAAGAGAAGTACCTGACAACTACAAGGCACAGATGAACATTTATAAGCTTCTGTATTATATTGCTAGTGATGGCGTGGAAATTGAAAGGGCTTGTATTATTTATATCGATAAATCATCTGCTTGGGAACGTCATAAGACGAGATGTTTCGACCTTAAACCTATTGAAGAAATCCGTCAATATGTTTTGGACAAACTACAAGTTCTCGATACTGCCGTCCCGCCTAAAAAGGTTGTAACATTCTTATGTCCTTGGTGTAGTTATTATACCGAGTGTAATCCTAACGGGTACTAAACGTATATATAGGGCGTACACTCTATACTATACATGACGACCAAACTATTCACATACGGACTTTTACAAGTTCCAAGAATACAACAACAACTCTTTAAGAGAAATATAGAACAAACTACAGGGATTCTGTTTGGATATAAGATATCTAACACCCTAGTTAACGGTCTATATAAAACTATAGAAAAAACCAATCCTGAATTTTTTATTGAAGGAACAATACTATTCCTAAACGACGAGGATATTGCAAAGTGTGATAAATTCGAGGGAGTAGAGGCAGGCTTGTATAAACGAATAGATGTAGAGGGAGAAATGCAAGCATATATAGCCGACAACAGAGCATACAGAGAACTTGAGGCAGAGGAAATTGAGTAAGTGCAAGGTATGTAACAAAGGGGACAAACCCTTTTGTAAAAAACACGACGGCGAATACAGAGTAGAATGGGAAAAGGAGAACTACCTTTGAACATCTTGCACGTAGGCGACATGGCAGGCTCAGCCGCAATAACATCTCATATGTGTTCCAAACTTGACTATCCGTCAGTTGTCATAACCGACGACAAGACAGACATATGGGATCACGGAGAATATTATCAGAACACCGTGAAATGCAAGACCACAGACGTCATGGTTGAAGTCATAAAAGATACCATAGATCAGTATGACCACATAGTATATCACGACAGGTTTGACATAGCCGCAATACTAGATGATCTTCATGTAGACTCTTCATTCATGTTCCATGGCAATATGCTGAGACAGGCACCTGATCTGTATCATCATGTAGATTCATTGGAGTCTATAGACAATCTGTTTATAACAACAGAAGACTTGAAGAAATATGCACCTACAGCCGAACTGTTTCATAGACCTGTAGACCTTGATCTGTTCTACATGGACACAAAGGCAGACAGACTGGACATGGGATTATGTCTTACACAGGAACGTTATATGAAAGAGTGTAACATACTTACTGTAGACGCAGAAAAGATGGTACTTGTTGCAGATAGAGTCAAGAATACAAGACCTTATAGTGAAATGCCTGCATTCCTAAATGGATTCAAGTATTACTATGATATAAAGTATCAGCCAACACACCCGCCAATGATGATCCCAGAGTTATCACAAACTGGATTACAAGCACTTGCGTGTGGCTGTGCAGTATGGAGTAACGGGATATGGATTACAAAGTTCCCAGAGATTCACTCAGACGAGTGGGCTTGTAAAGAGTTTATAAGTGTTCTTGAAGAATAAACCGCATGGTCAAGGGAAAACGAGGCAACAAAGCCCGTCCCACAAAAGATCTCTCAGAGATGAAGAATATCCTGAGGATCATGTGGATTTTTCAAGGTTTTTCAATTAGAAAGATGAGCAGAGAGTTCAACAACAATCCAGAATATGTAGCAAAGTACGGTACCGTCTCTGTATCTTCTGTAACAGGTTATGTCAAGGAATTCAGAAGAGACGCAGAGAAATGGTATGACGAGGACGCAGTAGAGAAATATGCCGCAGAGTTTGTACGCAAACAGCATACCATAGACGAACAGGTAGATCGTATAGACGAGGTACAACGTCTTATAGATGTTACAGATCCGAAAGAAAGGGAATTATTCCTAAAATTTGAGATGGCAAAGCATACTTTACATCAGGATCAGATCAAGATGATGAGTGAGATTGAATTGGTACTCCATATTAAGCGCTTAAACAAGGAACGAAGGATAAAGAATGAGACTATAGTTAAACTGCCTGACAAGGAAGATCAGGAGAAAGCCACCGCATTAAAGCGAGGGTATTTAAACGTAAACACAATAGAAGAGGAAGATGGCAGTACAAAAGAGTGAGGAATGTCATAGATGTGGCACCCATATTACAGGTGGCGCTTACATGATGAAGTTACACCTTAAACGACACAGTAACAAACAAGAGGATTAATATGGGTTTGTTTGATGGTTTTATTAGAGGATTAAGAAAATCTTTTTCAGGAGAAGATTATTTGAGAGATATTAATAGATGTAAAACTTGTGGAAAACCTAGTTTCTTTTCTAACTGCTTAAAATGCGAAACTGACGAAGCATATAAAGGTTGGAATAAAAACAATGACTAAAGGTTTTGTATCTGAAGAAACCAAGCGTTTCATAAATGTCGAGGGCAAGATTGTAAAGAAGAAAGTCTATCCTGAAAAGTTTTGGTGTTATGATCCTTTATGTGAAGATGAGTCATGTTGTTTTTGGCACTATATATTCTATCCAAACGGGGGTCCCGAAAGGGACGGCATATTCCACCCGTGTTACAAATACGAACAGGAGATCGTAGAGTATCTGGATCAGGGCAAATTAGATTCTGCAAAAAAGATGATGTGTGTTTACAAGGCAACTGGATTAGGTCTTACAGAACTTATATTGATGTGGATTCTACACAGAGCCGCTACGGATCCGTTCTTTCAACAGAATGAGGACGTAGTAATCTTCACGGGTCCAAATATTGAACTTGCCAAGAAACTTATCGAACGTATGAAACATTTTGCAAACGAAAGAGTAGAGTACGAAGACCATGGTATGTATAAGATTCAGATAGGCAAGTGTAACATACAGGTATATCCGTCAAACAACATTGACGCAGTCAGAGGTATTCCTAGAGTGTCTTGTGTGTTCGGAGACGAAGCCGCATTCTTTACAGGACTTAAAGACGACAAACAAATTAGAACTGTAGGAGAACGTTACAGAGGAAAGTCAGACAGTTATGTTATTTGGGTATCAACCGCAGGGGACTTTGCCAACGGTTTCTTTTATGATATCAAGGAAGAGCCTGACGCAGTATGTCAGTATAAGCGCTTCGAGATGTATGAAGATAGGGGCTTAGAGAAAGATCTGATCACAGGTACATCTATATTCTCTGATGATTATATTGACGAGGCACGCAAACTGCCGTCATTTCCCCAAGAATTTCAGGGAATATGGGGTGCCAATGTAGGGGATATCTACTCAACAGAGGCATTGGACGAGGTTACGGATATGGATTACGAAATAGATTATGAATTAGGAAGCAAGAACAGACTGGGATTCTGTGATCCCGGATTCGGATCTTCTCAGTTTGGTATTTGCATTACAGAGATGAGAGACAATATGCCTTATGTTATTTATAGCAAGTCATACAAGAGACAGTCAGCAACAGCCATGGTAAAAGAGATTAGCAGATTGGCAGATTTGTTCTCAGTACACAAGTGGGGTTGTGATAAGGCTAACCCTGAAATTATAAAGGATATGCGTGAGACTTTGCACCTTAATGTTACTGCAATATCTAACAAGGAGTCAGGTAGAAAAATGACAGTACAAGCCGCTACAAAAGTACAGAAGAAAAAGGTTAGAATCCACCCTAGATTTATGAACTTGAAGAAACAACTAATGACTATTACGTTTGGTAAGAACGGACAGCCAAACAAGACAAAGGATAATCCGTTCGACGAGGGAGACGCATTTCAAGGAAATTTGTATCTAAGGTTTAGTGGCTCTGGGCATTTATCGATTCAATATGACACAGAATAGAAATATAAGATCCTACGTTAACTCTCATTAACTCAATGCCTTGTTTTACCAAGTGATGTAGTTGTTCGTTCTGTAACATATCAGTAGTCAATGATTCTCCGTGCAAGTGCATTGGAGATCTGTGTACTTCATAGATTCCGTAACTCTCATAATGGTCTAAGGTCTTAGACGGGTGTACATATTTGAATTGCCAACGCTTGGTCTTTGGATTAAGTTCCATTTCCATGCCAGACTGCGGAGTGTGTTTTGCTAACGTTTTAATAACCTCTGTATTAAGTGGTCAGGTCGTATATTTAAACCGTACCTGTCTTCAACTATGTCTATAAGGAACAGTCTGAAAATACTGACACTTGTATAAATTATACCTATAAACAATGCGGCTAAATATGGATTATCTATTATAATTTCAGAAAACAAAGGCAATACTAACAGGTTAAGGAAAAAGGCAATAGGCATACCACTTCCTGATGAGAAAGTAGCCTTGCCAATCAGGTATCTGATCGATTTGTTGGACTTGAAATCTCTACTTACCAAACCTAGTGTCCTCTCCTATCTTGGACTCTACACAGTCGCTTAACATTGCGGCACAGGCTAATACATGGTCAGTATGTCTCAAGCCTGAATCTGTATCAAATTCTTGACCGCCTAGCCATGCGAAAAGGTGTCTAAGCAAGGCAGAACTGTATCTGTCCCATGACAATCCCTCTCCGTTCTTGTAATTAAAGGAATCATATTTTAAGGCACCGTGAGTTAATGCTCTAGCCATGGCAAAGGCGGCGTGAGCAGGGATTAGGCTCATTTTAGGCTTGCCGTCGTCGTACTTAATCGGATCCATCTTGTTCCCTCGTTTTTCTCCAACATTCTTCGCAGATAGCAACGTTGTCGGTGTGTCTTCTGACATAAATAACACCTTTATCTGTATCTGCTCTTTTTTCACAGTCAATACATATTTCCATACTTCTTTATATCATAACCACAATATAAGTGTATGCTTACATTAAAATTAGACACAGAAGAATGGGTTAGAGAGGACTATACTACTACATCAGGTAATGGTATATCATTTACAATATATCAGGAAGAAAAAATGGTAAATGTCTTTGATTTAACCAATTATACATTAGAATTTGAATTATATGACCAAGATGGCATTAGAATAGTCTCAGAAGACTGTGATAAGGTTGTAGCCGCCTCAGGTACAGGAGAATATCTACCACCCTCAGGATATTTGGATATAAACTTTATAGGAGAGGTTGTAATCGTATTAACAGGTACAAATGAACAGTTATCTGCCCGTGGAACTAACGGATCAGGTAAATTAAGAATTAGATAACCATAATACTTCTGTTTATTAACTAAAACGTAGAAAAGACTATATTGTTCGATAATATCAAGATAAATCCTATAGAATCAACTGGAAACGCCTTTGTAGTCGAAGAGGGCATTAAAAGTGAGGTTAATTACCATGAATGGTCAGAGGGAACAAAGCCAGAGGTACCTTTTGCCAAGATATTTTACTTAAATGATCACGATTCAAGACTTTATCTTGCTTCTGATACATATACTCAGTTAATTTTAGGTAGTGGTATGGTTATATCAGGTAAAAACCAAAAGGCTGTAACTGCGCTTGAAAAATGGGTAAAAGACAATTATATTGAAGAAAAAGTAGAAGATGGGTGTCATTCTTATGTTATTGCAGGCAATGTTATCTATGAATTGATTAGAAAGGGTAAAAAGGTCGTAGATATTGACGAAGTTGATATTACAACCATGGTAGGTGCCAAAAGAGACAAAACTGGCAGAATTCACTCCTATACACAACACGTTAATGACAAGGATCTTGAAATAGACGCCAAAGACCTTGCACATCTTAGATTTACATCAAGAAGACAGGAGTTATGGGGTAGATCACTCGCACAATCCATTGTAACACCTAAATCTGTCAATGGTAAATATATTGAATCTTCTGTAGAAGAAATGTGGAAGATAGAAGACGCTATGGTAAAGATATTCAAGTCTTATGCCTCTCCAATGATGATGATTCAGTTTGAAGACGTAGGCGAAGACTTTATTGAGGATAAACAACAAGAATTCAAGAAAATGGGTGCAGGCGCAAAGATTATTACTGACAAGGCATTCAAGGCAGAGGTATTTGAAGTAAACCCTGCCTCTAAATTCGATAAATATATTGAACATATGGAAAAAGACGTTATTGAAGCAGGCACACAGTTTGCTTCACAGATCTTGACCGCAGGCTTTACTGCAAGGGCTTCTTCTGAGTCAGCAAGTGATATTATCAAACTAAAGATTAAACGTATTCAACGTAGATTCGGATTAGGTCTTAAAAAACAGATATTTGATATCGTATTAGAGGGATTAGGATTCAATCCAAAGACTGTAGACATTAAAGTAGACTTTCAATTTGATTCTGAATCCGTATTATCTATACAAGACGTTACAGCCTTGTTTGAAAAAGGAACAATCAAGAGATCAGAAGTCAGAGGCTATCTCTCAGAGAATACTGATGTTAAGATCGATATGACTGACATGGAAGACACCTTGCCTATCACATCAGTAACACCTACCGATAAAATGGGTAACGAGCCTGTGCCTACTGAGCAACCTGAGCCTGAACAACCTACAGAGGCTAAGAAAAAGAAAAAGAAACCAAAAGATCCTATTATTGTTCAACCTATGGTAGTAGATGAGAATAATAACGCCTTACAAGATGATGATGATGATATCACAGTTACACCTAAAGATCAAACCAAAGCACCTAAGAAAGTCAGGTATGATTAATCACTTCTCTTTATTATATTGTTTAATATAGAATTATGTTAAACGTCGAAGGTACTCTAGCCATGCCTAGAAAATCACTTAATGGTAATTTCTATTTCGCTTCTGAACTAGCCAAAGGACACGATAAGATCGTACCTTTACGCCTAAATCACGATAATACAGAAGCAGGCATTATAGGAGAATCACATTTAATCTGGGACGAAGAGAAAGAACAGTTAAACTATCGTGCTACTATCAGTAACGGTATGGTAGAGACTCAGGTTAAAGCCTTAACTGAGAATGGAGAGAATGTCAAGGTATCTTTAGGTTTAAGCGCTAATGGCGAACAACAAGTATGCCATAATGACGGTGGAGACTGTATGTCAGCACCTATTGACGTTTCATTTAACGAAATGAGTATTCTATTGGGCGAGAATCCGGGAATCCCAGAGGTTTCTTTGACATTATCAGAGTCCAAGTGTGGAAAACACAACGTAGAACTCTTTGCAACCGAGTGTAAAATTACTTCTCATAGTATTGAGAATGATGAAACTAAAGTAATGACAAGTAACGACAAAGTTGAGCAAGATCTTAACGCAGATTTTGAAGCAAAAGTAGACGCTGCCATTACAGCCCGTATGGACGCACACCTCAAAAAACAAGAGGAAGAAGCAACTGCCGCCGCAACCGCAAAAGCAGAAGCCGATAAATGTGCAGAAGACGATCTTAAATGTAAAGCAGATCAACTTAAAGCAAAAGAAGCAGAAGACCTAGCAAAACAAGAAGCACTTGAGAAATCTATCGCAGATTTAGTCGAGAAAAGAGTCGCAGAGGAAACAGCAAAAATTCAAACCGAATTAGCTACAACCGAAGCAAAGAAAACCGAAGTTACCGAAAGTGAAGTAAGCCCTAAACAATGGGAAGAAAAACAAGTAGATGAACAAGTCGCATTAATGGATAAAGTCCTCGCAGGAGAACAAGTATCTATGAAAATCGACAAAGAGGAATTCTTAGCAAAACACTCAGTCAACAAACCAAGTCAATTCTCAGAAGCAGTATCTACATCAGGTACAATTCCGGGAGTAGATGTTGGACAACAAATTGTTATCCTTCCGGGTGGAATTTTAGTTAAGACCATTCGTCCTTGGGTACAAGTTAAAGTTATCCCACAAGGTTATGACACCGTGAGATTCTACACACTCGATATCCCTGCATTCGGAACAATTACCGAACACGTAAGTACAGATATTACCCCTGCTACCCACGCTTTGACCGCAATCGAAGTCTCTGCTAACACAGTAAGAGGCTTTAGACAAAACGTCTTAAAAGCAGAAGTAGAGAAATATCCAAAAGACTTACTCGAGAAAATCCGAGAAACAGCAAGAACTAGAGCATTAGAAGATGAAGTTACAATCACTTTATCAACTATCGCCGCAAGCACATCAGTCGACTTTGGTGCAAACCACTTAGACGCAAATGATGGTGCCTTGATTACTGACGAGACCGACGAAGACGCCGCAGGCGTTATGAAAGCCGCAGGGATCGAAGCCGCAAAGGTTAGACTCCAAAGCCAAGGTCATGAAGCAGAAAATGGATCCGCTGTATGTGCTATGACACCAAAAGCCCAAAAAGAACTGATCCAAGATTCAGCCGTAGTCGACTTTATCCAAAACAGTTCCCCAGAAATTAGTAGACAAGGAAGAATATCTTTATACTTTGGTATTGAGATCTTCGTTACAAACTCTATTAATACCGACAACAACAATGCCGCAAGAAACATCTGTTTCATGAAAGGCAAAGCATTTGGTCTAGCAGTAGGTAGAGATATAGAATTAGAGTTCGGTAAGAACATAGTAAGACAATCCGTTGACATTGTTGCAACACACAGAGTCAATGCAGTCGTACTAGACGCAACCGCATACGTAATTCTTTCAAGTAAAAACGATTAGTCAATCTAATCAAATTTTTATTTTTTTATATTAAAGTCTTCAATTTAGCCGCACGATTAAATGGTAGAATACTTTATATAGAACGGTTTATATATGGTTAAATATGGATAGCGAGAAATTCCACGATTTAATCATACATGAACTGCGTGCTGTTAGAGCGAAACTAGATGATCAGCACAAACGTATTGATAATATCGCACAAGAACTTGTACGTATAGATACAGAAAGAAAAACCCGTGGAAAGACCTTGGATTCAGTTGAATCTGGACGTCAATGGTCATGGGAAAAGATATTGGGCATTATAGGTGCAATAGGCATAGCCGCAGGGCTAATAGTAGGATTTATATAACCCTTACACCCTTTATTTTTTATGAGTCTTAAGATGGACGCAAATACAGTTGGTAAAATCCAACTTGTTCTCGTTGCACTCTTAGTCTTTGGCTCAGTTGGCTACGTAACCGTCGGCGCATTAACGTACGGATTCGAGTCTTCTGAGGGCAAAGAACTATGGAATGACCTTAAACTCATAGTAATAGCAGGCTCATTAGCCGCATTTGCTATGTTAGGTTTAGGTAGACGAGTCAAATCAGATTAGTGTGTATAAATTATATTACAGTTTATATACCTCATCTACTCTTTTTTATTTTATGGCACAACTAACAATAGCCCAAATCAATAAAGAACTCAATTTCCTTGAGGTTAATTATCAAAGATTGACTATCAAGACCGTAGAGTATCTGGCAGAGAAGAAAAAACTCGAAAAACAAAAAGAGAAACTACTCAAACTAGATGATAAAGAGTTAGCCGTTATTGAGACCAAAAAGAAAAACCTAAAATCTTCTACCTTGAAAGGTAAATTTGCCAAATTAAACGGCAATAGAATTCAGGAAGATGGCAGAGTTATCGTTGGCGAAGACAATAATGACTACGTGAGGTAATGACCTTGCACCCCCTTATTTTTATTCCTAAAGTCCGTGATATTGAAGCAGTCAAGGATTCTTGGGATCTGTTATTTTATGACAAATTAATAGTAGAGAATATGCCCGAGATGGAAGCCTATCATTTTGCAAAACATTATTTCTTAATGAATAAGAAATACACTCACTTGGTAATATGTCCTGATGATTTGGTCATAGATTACAATTCATTTGAATCATTAAAACGTAAGGTCTTAGAATATGATTATTCCAATTTGTCAGGAATTGCAAACAAGGCACAGAACGAACATAATGTTTATTGTTGTCAGAATATCAATGAAGTAGATTATCAGTTTGCAAACGGTGGTACCTTTTCATATTATAACGAGTCCAATATTCCTGACGAGACATTCCAAGCAGGCTTTACAGGTTTCTGTTGTCAATGGATCAATCGTGAAATTATGGAACAAGTTACATTCAATGGATCTAATGATAATAATAACTGCTTAGATTGGCAGTTCGCTAGGGAATTAAATGAATTAGAAATACCATTATTGGTAGATCCTGAATCACAGTTTAAGCACTTGTCCAGAGAACAGCGGGCAGAACTGCGTCAATGGAAATTGGGAAACGATATCAGAAAACAGAACGTTTATATGGTTAAGGACGGTATGGTATAATATGGACATTCAGTTTCATGGATTTAAGAATATTGGGTGGCTAGAGAGACGAAGATATGTCAAGATCATGTACAAGTGGCTAGAGGATCATGTCAGCCATATTGAGAATGATACTACAAGAGAATATACCTTGAAAAGAATTATGAAATTCAGAGTAAGATTTTTTCCTACAACTATGTACAAGAAGATGTACGGAGAATACAACTGGCGTACAGGCGATACTGGCGAATTGTCTGATTTGATACCTCACGAAAAAGTGGGACAGTTTGTAATTGATTTGTTTATACTGGACAACAAGGACGATCTAAGAATGGCTTCCAATTTGATTATGATGAGTCATGGACTCGGTCATGTTTTGTTATATTCCTATGATCATACAAGAAGAACTAAACTTAATGTTAATGACGCAAGCGGAAACTTGAAAGGCAAGGTCTTGGCATGGCATACAGCCGCAGTACATAACAGAACAGAAAAAATGGAAAAAACTGTTCAACGTTTGACTGACAAGGAAATTGACAATCAGATATACTATCTACAGACTTGGAGACGTTTCGGTTTAAAATGGAGAAAGGTAATGTATAGAATGTATGACTTTAGGGACGATCTGAATTGAAAGAAGAACTAGGTTTATTGTGCTGTTGTTGGGACGATCCCCGTGGCATTATGAGAATGTTTGAACAGGAAACCATTAAGGACTTTGACTATCTCTGTTTCTTTGAGGGCAAATTTGCTCAATGGCAGGGTGTTGAAGAGTTTCCCGTATCTGAAACCCACGACATTGTAAAGGACTTTGGCGATACCAATGATGATGTAAACGTTTATTATGAGTTAGTTGAGGGAAAGACAGAGGCAGAGAAACGCAATCATATGTTTTACCGCGCTCATCAGATTGGAATGGACTGGGCTTTGGTAGTAGACTCAGATGAGATCCCTTTCATATCAAGACATGAATGGAACAAGGAAAGACCTACTCTAAAGAAATACGGCTGTTATAGTGTCGTACTTAACAATTACAACCTTGTACAAAGAAGACCTAGACTGTTCAATATGAACGAACAACCCTATCTGTTACAGCATGAAACAGCATTATCTCATAACAAGATCTTCTCTTCGTTGGACGGCAGGGATCTTGCACAAGACATTACAAAGACAAAATATGATACTAATTCTATCAAATTATGGCATGACAAGGAATTTCACAGCAAATACAGGTGGAATTTTAGGCATATATTCAGCAAAGTAAAGAATCATTAACACTTCTCTTTATTATACTATTTAATATATAATCATGGTTTATGGTACTGCCGCTACAGTTGAAACCCTAGTTTATGGTACAGCCAAGGCTAATACACCCGCAGGCGTAACCTCAGCACTACAGACCGCAACAGATTTCATTAATGCTAAACTTAATATCAGAACAGAATTGACAGGCGACGACCTACCTGTAGCCTTTGAGAGTATCGCTAATCAGTTAGCCGCAGGGATTTTACAGGAACAAAGAGATCCTAGATCTGAATCCCAGAGAACTATCATGGGAAAACAGATGTTGGAAGACTTTAAAGATGATACAACTTCATCAGTACGAGGCGAATCTTATCATATCAGATTTGTATCACAAGATTGACAGTTACAGTTAGACACTTAGTTGGGACCCGAGAGCCTTTGGATATTGTTATCACGGCACATCTTACTGATAATTGGGACAATTCCAATACCGATTCTGTTACTCCTGTAATAGAGCCTTTGTCTTATATTCCTAGCATGAACGTAGAGGAAGACTTTCAAACTAATCCTAACATTATAAAGTTGTCCATAACCAATACTGACCGTATGATAGAAGACGAGCCGTTAGGAGACGACTCTCACTACTACAGGACTGAGATAACAGTAGATATATGGGCAGAAACACCCACCTTATTGCACTACTTTCAAGATGAAGTAAACAGAATCCTATGGGAAATAAGACCTAATGCCTCGACGAGACTAAAGAAATCTGACGGCACTCAAGGCACTCTTACCGCAGGCACGGAAGATTCTGAGATAGAGTCCTTTGAAGATACCGAATTAAGATGGGAATATATAGGCTCAGATGATGATGTAAACCTAAGAGTTTCCAGTCAGGGATTGCTTGAATGTAATTGGTTTAAACTAAAAACCTAATACTTCCTTTAGTAATATAAGCACTTAAATAGGTCATGGCAAGCCATAATATACAAACAAAACGCGATTTTGTAAAAGTCTTACAGTACGTAGGCGAGGGAGACACAGTAACAACACCGGCAGATTACGCCGCCGCAATTACTGATCCAACGTTTATTGCAGTAGGAAAAGTTACAGATATAAATCTACAGCCAGATATACAACATTCTGATACTGACGTTTTGGGTAATGAAGATGTTATTGACGCCGTTAAGACAATGGAGAACTATACGTTCACTATCAGTTTTGAACTTACTGATACTGCATTGATCAACTATGCTTTCAGCCCATCAGGCGGTGGCACAGGATCAATCGACGAATCATTGACGTTCATGTTCTCTGAATACCTTGACGGAACAGAAAATTACACAGCCATGTATGGTTGCAGACCTACTACCTGTACTGTCAACTTAGACAGAGGTATATGGACAGCAACTATGACATTCATGTGTAAAGAGATAACATTACCTAGTGCTACAAGCCCTTGGAACGGACAAACACCAACTCACGCAAGTGAAACATCATCTGCTTCACTTACACATACAGATTCAGGTGCAGATCCTTTCACATGGAACTCAACAGCATTCCCAGAATCCAGATTTAGTACAACTGTAACAAGAGGTATGGCAGTACAAGCAGTAAACGGAACAGCACAAATCATTTACTGCAAGGCAAGTACAAGACGAATCGACTTTTCAGTAGACGCCTTTGTAAAGGCAGTTACATTGGAAACCGATTGGTTGGCAAAAACAGAGAGAACAGCCGGATATTCTATCTCAACTTCTCCTGACAAAGACTTTGCTTTTGTAGACTGTGTTCTAACCTCTTATTCCAGACAAAAGACCGCCTCAAATGCAGATGGATTCAGAGAATCTATTACAGCAAGAGTCGGTAGCGTAACAATCACATAGGTTTAAATACCTCAACACCCTTTTTTATTTTATGATAGAAACTGATTACATAAACGGCGCATTATTAGTCAAGCGTGGAGAAGAGGTTATAAAGACATTTACATTCAAAGACTTTGTATCTGCAAAACAATTTCAACCAATCAATGAATTGAGAAACAAATTGGTCAGAATTGCAAGCGGTCAGGACATTGAATCTACAGAAGAAGACGTAGACAAGTTAAACGAGGAATTTTACAACAAGGCAACCACCTTGGGACTGGAGAATCCTATTCCATTTGAAGAGGCTCTGGACATACTAACCGTTGCAGAGTTAGGCAAATTGTCAGAGGAAATACTAATTTTTTTAGTAAACTGGAGTTCGATAGAAGCGGTCAAGCAATACGCTCAGCAATTATCGGAGACTACAAAGAAAGGAACAAAGCCTTAAACAACTTTCCAGAGATTTCGGAACAGTTACTCCTAAACAATTATATCAACGCAGGGTACGGTACTCTTAAAGAGGCTACTGAGTTGTTGGAATCCAAGGGCATAGAATACATACAAAAATTACTTCGTGTTAAGATGATTCAACAAGAAGAATCAGAATAATATGCCTATGGAAATTACATTCGATCGTGAATGGTACAAAATGATCAGAGAAATGGAAGAGTCTATACGTAACAAGGACTCGTATCAGACTGACTTTGTAGAATATCTCAGTCAGGGATTGCTTAAAATCTGTAAGGAATTATCGCCAATAAAGGACGGGGAATTACGTCAATCTTGGCAGATCTTTACTAAGACCTTAACCGAGGTAGTCATAGGTACTGACCTTGTTGACGCATATTCCAGAATAGTAAACGGCATGAAACCTCAGGTTATATATGCAAAGAACGCAAAAGCAATGCATTTCTTTATTGGAAATCAGGAATATTTTAGACAAAAGGTAGATATTCGCGGCACACCCCCTGATGATTTCCTTCAACCATTGTTAGACAAGGCAGTAGACAAGGTAATAGAAGAACTTGCAGTAGCATTAATGCCCAAACATATGCCATTTTTCAGAACAATGACTCCAAAACCCAGAGCGCAACCGACCAAACGTGGTACTATCAATAACATTACAAAGACAGTAGGTTTGACTGGAACTAAAAGAAACGCTAGAAGAGGTAGAGGTAGTGGTGTTCAGAGAGCCAAGACGGGTAGAAAATCCTTTAGACGTACATTGTCTAGGCGTAGACGTACTGGAAAGTTCATTACTTCTAAAAACACCAAGGTGGGATAGATAAGCATGGTCGATCGAGCAACTAATATTCGTGTACGTATAGATATCAAGGACGCCATGGGTAAGATTTCCCAGATGAAAGCAGGCATGAATTCATTAGGCGCTACAGGTCAGAAATCAGGTACTCAGATTCAGCAAGGAATGACAAAGGCTACAACCGCTATCAATACCGCAGGCAACGCCGCAGTCAAGAATGCAGTAAACTTTCAGACAATGGGTATGGGTATGCTTAACTTGTCTACTTCCGCAGTACAAACTTATACTTCTATATCTAACTTGGCAAGAGCAGAGAACAGAGCAGAAGCCGCCTCATTAGGTTTACAAAGAGCAGAGGATTTGTTAGCACGTAAGCAGTTAGCACTTAACAAGATAGTCGAGTCAGGCGGAAAAGGTAGCAGAGAATACAAGCTTATCTTAGACGAGATTACCACGGCAACAAACGACTTGGCAGTAAAAGAGGACAAGTTAAAGATTGAGAAAGAGGCAGTCATGGACGTATATATGCTGTTCGCCGCCAACTTGGCTAACGTCGGTGTATCTTCATTGTTATTATATAAAGCCGCATTTGCAGACGTAACAAAGGCACAGATTGTAAATAGTGTGGTAACAGCAAAGAATACTATTGCTACAAAACTTAACGCCTTGGCAAGATGGAATTCTTCAAAGTCATTTGTAGGACTGACTGCCGCAAGTGCAACTGCTACAGGCGGATTGGTAGCCTCTACATTTGCAACCAAAGCCGCAACCTTGGCAACAAAGGCTTTAAACTTTGCTTTGGGTCCCGTTGGTCTAGTTATCATGGGTATATCTGCCGCATTAGTGGCTTATGAAACTAACTTTGGTGGATTCAAGGACGCAGTAAACGGATTCCTAGGAATTCAGGAAGACTTTAACGTTCAAGTAGACGACGGTACAGCCGCAATAGAGGCACAGACTACCGCCTTGTCAGGACAGAAAGATATGTTTGACAAATTAGGTGGCGCAATGCAGAACTATATCAAAATGCAAGAGTCCATTGCAAAACAGACTGGAGATCCAAGAGAATTATTAAGACTTGCAGAATTACGAGCAAGAGGTTATTCAGGTCAGCCGACGGGTATAAATTACTCGGGTTTTAGCACGGGTGGAACAACCACCCAGTCAACAGGAAACACAGCATTCCAGTCAGGCAACAACATACAGTCTGAGGAACGCGGACGATTTGACAACAGTATTATTCCGACTGCTCATGGAGACTCAAACTTACAGGTAGAAAAAGTCCTAAGTACACAAAAGCCTGTAAGGGAAGCAGATTTTGGAAAGAATCCTTTCGGCTCTATCGAACAAAGAATAGCATTTTACGAACAACCGTTCCCGCAACAGCGTGAGACATTGATGGCATGGATTGACAACACTTGGGATATGCCGGGAACTCAACAGGCATACGTAGACAAATACTGGGAAATATTTGAGATATCAAACGGATTTACAGAAAAGAAAATTACCAAGATAGATCCTCAGGAAGAAATGAAAAAACTTATACAAAGCGGAGTGCCTCTTGGATCATTCAAGCCTCAGTTTGCACCCGGTTATGCAGGCACAGGAGAATCAATATTTGACTTTGAATTAGACAACCGCAAGATGGTAAAGGACGCACTTGGAGTTGATATCGGCGCAGTTGCAGAAAGACTTACGGTACATGAGTCTATCAGACTTGGTACCATACAGAAACAGATGGGCAAGTTCAACGCTCAGCCTACAAAATGGATAACTGAAATGCAGACGTTTGTTACAGGCAAGTCAGTCGCACCCGGCGCAGGCTTGATGGCTTTGCTTGAGGGAAGTGGCGTAGAAACGGGAACTGCGGAATTTGCAGTAAGAAGCAGAAACCCTCTTTACGGTCAGCCTACAGGCGGAAGAACTGGCGAACTGTTGCAACAGATCAGGGCATTGGGCGGTGTCAATGCACAGGGACAGACTTCTGCAACACAGATGTATCAGTTGGCAAGGGTCTATAATCCGCGAACAGGCAGAATGGAAAGTCCTATAAGGGCAAGTCAGGCATTTTATGACCGTATAAGAGAACAGGATTATCAGAGAAACTCTGGAACACAAGACCTTAGAAGATCTGCGGGATCAATATTTTCAGGCGGCGGCATATCAGGTCTCAGTCCGGGTCAGTATGGAAGACATACTACAGGATTCTCAGGCTATATATCTCAGTTGCAACAGACTACTGGAATGATAGCAGGGCAGTTTGGAACAGACGAGATTTCACGCAGGGAACTGGAAGCCGCAGGCAAAAAGTTCTTCCAAGGTCAACACGCAAAGTCTCAGGCAGTAGCACTTATGTTTGCATTGGAAGCAGGCAAGATTGCCGACAGAAGAATAGACCGCGTGGAGAAGACAATAGCACTTCAACTGGGTATTGACTTTGACGCAAATTCTGGAGAGGGCTACTTTACAAGAGTAGGCGGATCAAAGAACAGACCTATCGCAAGATTTACAAGTACCGCAAAGCCGTTCTGGGAACAGATAAGAGAGGACATTGGCGCAGACGGCAAGATCACATTGCCTTCAATCAAAAGAATGGAATCAATATCATTGGCATTTCAGGAATACGGATCGTCATGGACTAACTTTAACAATTTTGCAGTACACAAGAATGCAAGCGAAAAACTAGGTCTTACGGAACAGAAAATCTTTGATATCAGATTCGATCAGACTAGAGGCGATAGGGAACTCTTAAATAGGTTAAGATATATAGAAAAAATTGAGGCGGCAAGTTCAGGAACATCTCCATTATGACACTAACACCAAACTTTGATCCAACTGAATCCGCACCTGAGATATACATATATGATTATGACGGCTCATTGCAATATACTTATCAGACTAACAAGACTCAGGCTAGTCCTACACAAGACTTTAGACTTACAGATCTTACTATGACTTTGGAGTCAAACGGATCATACGGTCATTGTACGTTATTGCTTGAAGACAACGCCAATACGTTGATAGGTACCACGTTGAGACGCAAATCTTTGATCAAAAGAGAATGGGACGTTCAGGTATATCTTGGCAAGGACAATGCGGGATTACAAAGATGGTTTTATGGAAAGGTCAAATCATCTAGCGTAATTCGACCCGGAACATCTACTGAAAGAATTCAGGTAAACTGTGTAGGGTGGGGAGAAGTGCTTAAGAACAAGATTACTACTATCAAAAGAAATCAGGCTAAAGCCTCAAACGGCGTAGACTTGGACGATACTGATACGTCAACAAAAATATATGAACTTATTCAGGATATGTTTGCAGACACGGATCATTTGTTTGACAACAACATTACGCCTATAAATACCTTTACATATACTACAGGTGCCGACGGTATCTGTACCGAATGTACTGACATTTCATTGGCTAACGTAAACGAATTAGGCAACACTTTCTCAGGGTTTATATCCAGAGTAGTAGGTGCCGCCAATGCGGAATGGCATATCAACGCTGACAGAAGAATAGTAGTAAGAGATCCTATAAACCATGATTCAGGATTTTTAATTACCAATGACTTGTCAGGACTGGACGCCCAAGGGTGGGACAGCGGAAAGATTATGTACTTGAAGAATACGCCTTTCTCATGGGACGACTCTTCGTTTGATACAATGTATTCATGGATTCATGCATACGGACATTTCGCACCGTCATTAAACATCAAGGAAGAGACAACACCTGACGCAACTGATTCAATGGACGACGAATTCATATCTATTCCGATTACCCCAGTTGTAGACAACATATTCAAGATTGCAGTAAGAATGATAAAGACTGGAACGCCTGCAACAAATACCATTATGGAAATCAGGGGAGACGACGGCACAGGAAAGCCTGACTTGGTTGATATTAGAAGAAAGATTACAATTA
>Ga0222716_10000381_pt1 | contig 37971 bp, 29 predicted proteins | sample C33_13DmetaG_FD_165044 | JGI IMG/M metagenome (GOLD analysis project Ga0222716, IMG submission 165044) | Estuarine water microbial communities from San Francisco Bay, California, United States - C33_13D | ecosystem: Environmental > Aquatic > Marine > Unclassified | place: USA: California... | reverse complement strand
ATCATCAGTAATAACCAAGTCTACAGTTATAGCGACATTATAGTGTTCATGGAGAAGATAATGCGTCAGCAAGAAGTAGATGCAATCTTTGTAGATCCATACAACAGCCTTAAATTAGATATGAAGGGCAGTAATATTGGAACTCATGACTACCACTATGAAGCTGCTTCTGAGTTCTTAACCTTTAGTAAGGCTAATAACGTTGCTGTGTGGTTAAATATGCATGCTGTAACAGAGGCTCAGAGACGTAAAGGTCCTGACGGATTACCTATAGCTCCGTACGCTGAGGATACAGAGGGTGGTGGAAAGTTTGTAAACAGAGCAGATTGTTTCTTAACAATACACAGAAAAGTACAAGCAGCAGACCACAACATAAGAAAGCTAAGCGAGATGCATGTAAGGAAAGTCAGAGAAACAGAAACTGGTGGTAGTCCTACGCCGATTGATGAGCCATACAAACTTGTTATGAATCTGTCTCATACTGGCTTTACTTCGTGGCTTGGTGGAGGTAAATTATTCCAACCTATTGAATTTCAAGAACCTAAATCAATGCCAATAAATTTTAACTTTTAAAGCTTGACTTTTCAGATTTTCTTTGGTAACTTCGTCAAATGAAGAGAAAGAAAAGAGCTTCTACAAAGAAACGAACATCCAAAAAAAAACAACTAGGAAGGTACGCTTCAGGTATTGAAAAGTATTGTGCTGATCAGTTAAAGGAATACGGGCTAGATTTTAATTACGAGGAGACAACCTTTGAGCTGCAGGAAAGCTTTAGGTTTTCAAACAAGTATTTTAAAATGACTGCCAAGGGGAAAGAAATGAAAGATAGAACAGATTCTATTGTTCTACCTATCAAGTACACTCCCGACTTTATGGGTAAAAAACACAAGTGGGTTATCGAAACGAAAGGCTATTTGCCTTCTCATCACGACTTTCCTATGCGTTGGAAACTTTTTTTACATCATTTAGTTGGATTGAAGAGTGATTATATTGTATTTTTAGCCAAGAATAAAAGTCAAGTTGACAAATGTATTCAGGAAATAATACAATCTATTAAAAATGGAGATATCTAAACTAAGCTGGTACTACGCTACAGCCTGTGAAAGAGCTCATGATGTTATTGATGAGTTCTATGAGTCTATACATTCTGAAGAGGGTTTACCTCAAGAGTGTATAGATCTTGTAGACAAGTCAATGGAGAGAGTTGCTAATAATATTGAGGAGGAATTAAGTCTAATTAAATCCGCACTCGATGAGCACCTTGAAAGTAAGTGATTACAAAAAGAAAAAGTCTTGGGCTAACGGAATGGAATCTGAAGAAAGGTGGTTAAGGATACACCCAGAAGCAGAGAAAACAGACTACAAAACAGACCGATTTAGACACGTTGATTTTTGGCACGGGCCAAATCAAACGGAAGGCGTTGACGTTAAAGGAAACAAACCTCCTGAAGCAATATGCCTTGAGTTTAAAAACGTTGCTGGAGAAAAAGGCTGGATGCATGGAGACGCTAAATTTATAGCTGTCGAAGTTTTAGGTCTTACTGGTTTCTTTCGTTTTGAGAGACAAGAATGTTTAAACTGGTGCAAGGCTTTTGTCTCTAAAGAGCATGTGTCAAAATATTCTCTTTGTCATCACAAACTATACACTAGATCTAAGTGGGGGAAAAAAGATGTAGTCACAAGCGTGACTCTTCATGACCTGTCAGATCTAGCAACACTAACATATATCCCTTGGAACGAGGAGGATATAACCAAAGCAGGGGGAGCTAAAACCTCAGTAAAATATAACCATCCAATTACGAGTGAGGTTATGGTTTTTGAAGTATCTTAGCAAACCTTTTTTTAAAATCTTAAAATAATTTCAACATGAAAAAACCTAAGGAAACTCCTTGGGGTGAGGTTGGATACGCTACATTTAAGCGTACCTATGCCCGTCCAACAAAAGGCCGAACAGAAGAATGGCCTGAAACTATAGAACGTGTCATAGAGGCATGCAACAAACAGCTAGGCTGCGACTTCGATAAAGATGAGCAGGAAGACATTCGCAACATGATGCTGTCCTTAAAAGGTACTGTTGCTGGAAGATTCTTATGGCAACTAGGGACCAAAACAGTAGACAGATTAGGATTACCTTCGTTGCAGAACTGTGCCTTTACAGTTGTTGACGAACCTATTAGACCTTTTACTTGGGCTTTTGAAATGCTTATGTTAGGTAGCGGAGTAGGCTTCAACATTCAAAGAGAGAATGTTTATCAGTTACCTAAGATTCTAAAAAAAGTTAAGGTTGTTAGAGATGATGTAAACGACGCAGACTTTATTGTTCCAGACTCTAGAGAAGGCTGGGTAGACCTACTTAAGAAGGTTTTAGAGGCTTCTTTTAAAACAGGTGAGGGATTCTCTTTTGCTACTCATTTGGTGCGGTCTAAGGGCTCTAAAATTAAAGGGTTTGGAGGTACGGCAAGCGGTCCTCAAGATTTAGTGGTAGGGATGTTAGACATAAATACTATTCTAAATTCTAGATCTGGAAAAAGGTTAAGACCTATTGACTGTTTGGACATTATGAACATTATAGGGAAGATAGTCGTTGCAGGAAACGTGAGACGGTCAGCTCAAATTGCATTAGGAGATTATGATGACATAGAGTTTTTGAGAGCTAAGCGGTGGGATCTAGGAGGTATTCCAAACTGGAGGGCTATGAGTAATAACTCTGTTATTTGCGACAACACAGAGGATCTTCTCGACGAATTTTGGGAAGGCTACAAAGGCAACGGAGAGCCTTATGGATTAATTAATATGTCCGCTTCCCGCAGGATGGGTAGGGTTGGTGAAGTTCAGTACCCTGATCCAGATGTAATGGGATATAACCCATGTGCCGAGCAGTCTTTAGCCCCATATGAAACTTGCTGTCTAGCAGAGGTTTACCTACCTAACATTGAATCAGAGCTTGAACTAAAAAAGGTTGCTAGGTATTTATATAGAATAAACAAGCACAGCCTTTCTATACCTTGTGCTTTAAAAGAAACAGAAGATATCGTTCATAAGAACATGAGAATGGGTATTGGTGTAACGGGGTATTTGCAGGCAACGGAGGAACAAAGAAGTTGGCTAGATTCTTGCTATATTTACCTTCGTGAATACGATAAGGAATATTCAAGAATTGCAGGATTCCCTGCTTCTATTAAGCTCACCACAGTTAAACCGTCTGGAACGCTTAGTCTACTTGCTGGCGTTACATCAGGAGCACATCCCGCCTATGCACAATACTACATTCGACGAATTAGAATGTCAGCTGATAGCGAATTGGTACGAGTGTGCAGAGATAGTGGCTATGACATAGAGTATGTAAGAAACTTTGACGGTACAGAGGATCACTCAACGGTAGTGGTAAGCTTCCCTTGTGAGTTTCCGCAAGGAACCATGTTAGCTGAAAACATGTCGGCTGTAGACCAGCTAGAGGTTATTAAAAGATTGCAAACTGAGTGGAGCGATAACGCAGTATCTGTAACGATCTACTACAGAAAAGAAGAGCTAGACGACATACGCAAGTGGTTAGATCTTAACTATGTTAATGTTAAGTCTGTTTCGTTTTTGTTACATAACGAACACGGATTTGATCAAGCACCGCTTGAAGCTATTGATAAAAAGACTCACACAAAATTAAAAAAGAAAGTTAAGGCTATAACGTCTTTAACTGATATTAAAATAGAAGATGTTGAAATAGATGATTGCGCTACTGGTGCATGTCCTGTACGATAAAAAAAAACAATTAAATAAAATACAATGAAAAATAATTTAGATCTTGCTAAGCAAGTAGTTGACAGCGTTTATGTCATAACGAATATGCCTAAACTAAACACTAGGCGCCACCCTCACCCTCAGCTAAGAGGTGCGATTACCGTAGCCCTTAGTAAATGGTTTTATTCACATACAATAGGTGAGGCTATGAATAGGGATAGAACGGTGGTTAACCATTACAAAACCAAGCACGAAGGTAACTTAAAGTACTGGGAGGGATATAAAGAATTTTATGAGATTGCCGAAGCTCAGGTGCACTCCTTGCTTCACAGAGATCCTTTAGAGCAAAGGATAGACGCAATAGATAGACAGATTAAGCACTTATTAAGAGAGAGGGATAGCCTATTAGAACAGGAAGAAGTTACCACTTAACCTTGTTAGCCCAGTAAGCTGCGCTAAACATTCCCTTAGCTATATTCTTAGCGTGTCTTGCTTTAAAAGATTTGCGGCGAGCTTTAGACCTTGAGTCTTTCTTTTTGCCCGCAGTTGAAACACCTTGTTGACCAAACCTAATTAGCTTGGTCTTGTCACCCTTCTTAGCCACCACCACGTGTGACTTTTTAGGGTGACTTGGTGTTCTCTTAGCTTTGTTGTAGCCAGACACTCCAGCTCTAGTTAGTTTAGAATCTTTTTTTACTTTCATTAGATTGCGCTCATTATTATTAAAATGCGCTCATTATTATTTCATCAACCGCATCCTGCACGTCTTCTTTGCTAGCTTCTAGCTGCATCATGATGTTGGCTTGAAATCGTTTAACCTCTTCTTTTTCGTTAAATATAATGATGGTTGGAACTACAACGATTTTGTGTTTCTTTTGCATGTCAGGCTGAATGGCTATATCTATGCGCTTCCCTTTGCAGTCGCTAAGATCATCTATCCAGTCGACACTATTGGACGCGTTAAAACCAGCGTTGAACTCTACAACGCATACACCTGAGTCTGATGTGCTTGCCTTAGCTTCTGCAGGAGCAGCCACATACACAGCGGCCGAGAACATTGCAAAGGAAACAGCAACCGCAAATATTGTTTTCATTTTTCATCATTTTAGTTCGTCTATTTTTCGTTCTATATTTTTTAAATCTTCTTTTATTTCGATAACGTCTTCTTGTGTTGTCATAATGGTTTGACGTACAAGCTGATCTTTCATGTCAAACTCCATACGAGTTATCTCTGGATCAGGAGGTATTGGCAACTCTTTAGCTAAAGCTATATCTGCTTGTAATGCAAACCACATAGTTATTAACGACCCTATGCCTGCTACTGCCATACCTATTGTTTTTAGGTCTAGTGTTACTTTTGTACTCTCTCCTATCTCTTGCGCCATTTTTTTTATAATATTACGTAGTTTATTCCCATTGTTGCACTGCCGAAAGGTATCCCCCAATACTTGCTGTACTTCCCTTCTGTAAAGATACCAAAATGTTTTCCAACCTTAGCACCGAAGACAACCCCCAAATTATAGTCGACCCAATCGTCGCCATGCAGCCTACCGTATGAGTATTCCCAGTTTCCGAACTCTTTGTGACGCGGCATAACGTTCCCCCATGCGTGCATCCAAAAGTCTTTTGAGTAGTGATAAAAGTCTAAACCGAAGGCGGCTGAGATTTGATACTGCTGCGGTAAAGATTGTTTAACATCCCTGTTGTATTGATTGACGATTTGACCGTATCTGTAACGCCTGAACTCTGAGTCTGTCTCTGCAACTAGGTTTCCGTCTGGACCATACCACTCATAATCGCTCCATTCCCCACTGTCGAAAACGTCGTTCCCGTTAGAGTCCATATACATCAATTGATCCGTGTACCCGTAGTCATATGCAAGCAACCACCACTGCTCGTCGTTCTGTGACATCCAGTCATCTATAGGGTTTACACCATAAGCAGGATGTCTACGCCCAGCAATACCTGCTGTAAGGTTTAGTTTTTTACCAACCTTAAACCTAAGTTTAAAGGCTGTTTCTAAATACTTTATATCCGACAACTCATCTTGCATAAAGTCTATCTCTGATACAAAAAACTTAGACAGATGCCTAATAAAATACCTTTGACTCTTTGCTTCTCGATTTGTAAGTCTTGCGGCAGAATACTCAAACACGTACTCAAACCCACTGACATTACCTACGTTAGCTTCTTCTGTCATTGACACCTCCGATCCATCGTAGAAAGCTCTAGCTTTGTTCTCGTAACCAAACCGAGCTAACTTCCTTAGACCAATAGAGAATTTGTAGTTAGGTAAATTTTCCATAGGTATCGTAGTAAGAACCCCGTCACGCACGGTGTACATACTTTCCTGAACCATAGAATTAGATTGACTAAGAGAGGTGTAGAACGTGCTGTACTTTAAAAACTTTTTTACAGCGGTTTGTCCTAAAGTATTACTTAAAGTAAGTATAGTTAATACAGTGGTTAATAGTAACTTGCGAATCATTTCTTTGCTTTCTCTATAGTTCTACCCGCGAAGTAAGCTCCAAAGGCAGTCATCATTAATATCTGTAGTAAATCCACGTATGAATCTTTAACATTAAATGGCCAACCATCGACAGAATCTGCAACCATAGTCACCATAAACATGGACATAAGTGCAATCAGTGTCAGTGGTCGTATTAGCTTAGCAAGCTTTACATCGCTCCCCATATCCGCTTTCCAACGTTCTGTTACGTTCTCTTGAAAGCGCACCTCAGCATCTATAATTCGCTGTGCTTCTTCGGAGTCTACTTCTGGATCTTGATCAATAAGATTCTTAACCACACCTAGCGCTCCTTTCTCAGGTAGCAAATCTCCAACTACCCCTAGAATTTTAGGAGCTTTTTTCGCTAACCAAGCGCCCAGCTTAGTGTCTTTTATTTTCTTTTTATCACTCATTTTTTCTTATGTTTTCGTACGCCCTGTTAAACTGCATAAAAATTTTGTTCTTCTTATCTCTAAGCTCTTGTATCCTTATGCTTCTTTCTGTAAAGTTTTCTATCTTTCTAGCTTCTCTTTCTTTTTTTCTTAAAACTTTAAGCTGTCTTTCATATTTATCTAGCCTGTCCTTAAGTATAAGGACACCTTTGTATCTTGAGGGGTCTCCTAGTTTCCTGTCTTCTTTATACTCTTTTGACAGCTGGGTTATATCTATTTTAGCTTCGTTGTACTTTCCACTATCATAATACTTTGAAGCCTCCCCATAAAGGATTCTTAAGAAAGGCACATCATTAGCGGCAATTTTAAAGTCGTTATCTTTAGCTTTTGCAGCAAGTTTAACTGCAAGCCCTCCACTTCTTTTTACAAACTTACCTGCTCCACCTATAGCATACTCAAACATATACCAAGGCTTGTCAGGGTTCATGTCAGCCCATCCAGACTTATACTCAGAACCTCCAGTAGCGTCGTTTATCCATTCAAAGAAATCTTGAACAGCTTTGGGAGATCTAAACGCCATAGCCGATTCTGATTTTGGAACGCCATACGGAGACTGCGCTGCATACACAGGAGACCCAAAGTAGGTTTCGTTGGTCATAACATCTACGATAGGTTTAAGAACAGTAGGTGTTGCTGATTTACCCACGTGATTAAACAAGTCTTTAGACTGGCCAAAACTTACAGGGGAGAAAGCGTTAATCGTTGACGAAGATAAAAACATTAAAGCCTCGTCCCAATCTTTGCCCCCTTCAGCAACATCCACTACTGTAGACCCTAAACTAGAGAACAGACTATACCCGTAAGGAAGAGGAATCTTGTAGTAGTCTTTTCCGTTTCTAGGGTTCATTATAATCATATTCCTTTCCTTTATGTAGTCGGGAATTTTGTCGTAAAATATTACACCATCCTCATCTTCATCTGACATCGCTCTGTTCATCATGGTTACGAGTCCTGAAAATAAGAACAATCCAAACGCTAGTTTCTGCGCATTGTTAACTCTTTCTAAACCAGCTCTTTTAGATCCGTCAGGCTTGGTTGCAGGCTTAAGCGTTGCTAAAGATCTACCTAAAACCATTGAGCCTTGAACAGACGCGTTAAAGAACATGTAAACGCCGTTAAGCGCTTGCCCCCACTCTCCGTGTCTGTTGAAGTTTACTGTTACGTTTTTAGAAAACTGAGCTGCTTTACCTCTGCTAATACCTTTCTCTCTAGCTGCAACATAAGCTGCTAATCTAATGCTATTTTCAAAAGCATCATTAATACCCTCTACGAAGTTGGCGAGGTTTTTAGGAGCCCCTAGCAGCTCTTGCATCTTAGACTTGTCTTTAGATTCTTTTTCTAAGTCTTTAGCAATATCAGATATTTTTTGTGTGTAAGCCCAGCCAGTTTTACCCCCGTCTGCTTTGTATTCATCATAGTACCTCTGCATCAACGGATCAGCCTCCATGCCAACCTTAGGCTTAAGTAAGGCTTTTAGTGTGCTAGGAACCATTTTTATCATGTCCTGAACTACTTGTTCACCATCAAGCCTACCACCTTCTATGTCTGATTCAGCTGCAGCATTAAATAAAGCTGACTGTATATCACGAGAGAAGTTAGATATCATAAATTCAGGGCTGAGAGTCGTAAAAGAAGCTCTTAACCATCTAGCAGGCTTAGCCATCATGTTGCCAAACATTGAAGTTGCTGGAGCGTTTAACCCTCTTAACGTCTCTGCGTAGCTAGCATCTACAAACCTTATGTACCTCTGCTTACCATCTACCCTTACAGCAATGGTATGTGGATCTACATCGTTAGGTTTGTTGACTATAGACCAAACATTTTTGTTAGGATTCTGTTCAACTAATTCATAGAGAGATTGTAAAGCCTCGTTTGTTCTACCTTTAATGTGAACAGATGCGTTTTGAGATATTATCTGCGCCAGTATGTTAGGGGCTTCTGATTTTCTACCACTAGCCTTTTTAAAGGTGCTTCCATACACGTGCATCCCAGCCCCTCCAGTAGGGTAAGACGATGAGAATGAGTCTTTTTCGTCTTGTGCTAACCCTCCAAGCGGTACGTAGTTTTTAAATAAGTTCTCTAGAACATCAATGGTCTCTTGACTTTCTAGCCCAAACTCTACCATCGTATCCCTTGTGTTTTGCTGTATCTCTCTTATTTTTTTAGCTACTTCTTCTATCTTAGCTTTCTTAGCTTTATCCATAGAGTTTAAGATCTCGTCAGCTCTAGCGTCAGTTATTCCACTACCACTTACATCCTTTCCATTGCTCCTCTCTAATATCACAGCGTTACGCTCTTTTGCATGCTGAGCATATAAGTACAGCTCTACTTCTTCAATGTTTAAACCTTTTTGTTTTATGTCGGCTGTAATGTCTTTAACTTTATCTTTTAAAAGCTCTAGATCGTTAGCAGATTTACCATACATACGAGTCTCTGCCATTTCAAAATCTTGTGACTCTTTTAGCCTTCCGTCTTTTGACTTAACGATGTCTTCTTGTATGTTAAATATGTACTGATAGTTGTTGGCAAACTTCTGTAAGAATCTGTTTCTCAACCGCTGGTATGCGCTCATAGTGCGTAGCTCAAACGGTCCTTGATCCGTTTCAAATATTTCTGTACTCCCCTCAGTGTCTATGTCTTTTGTTTTAGAAAAGTTTAAGTCTTCTAATTTAGATGTAACCCCTTTAAACCCTAAGGCTACTTTTGCGGGAGTTGCAGTAGCAGCTTTTAGCTTCTGCATCATAGATGCATCTTTCTTTGTTGCTATCCTGTATACATCTTTTGTTGCAGGTTTATCTTCAACCATTACAATGCTTTCTAGCCCTCCATTCATAGCGTAAGGAAATGACGAGCCTTGATCCATTTTAGTTTGAAAACCACCACTAATGCTTCTCATTTTATCTAAATCTATAGTCATAACTGCTGCCATAGTTCCAGACTCAACAGATTGGCCTTGTTCGTCTAAATATTCAGGGAGTATAAGCTGTTCTCTTATATCGGATATTGTTGGTAAGACAGGATCTCCTTCTATTTGTGCTTCTGCTACAAAGTTGTCTCTAATTAACGCTAAACCAATTCTTTTGAAATGACCTAACGTCGTTTTATCAGCTTTTAAGAAAAGCTCATGCCCTTTTTTTAGAGATTCGTAATCTTTCCACTCATAAACTCCATCACTCTTTTTTACTATAAGGGGCTCAAACTCAGAAGAATTTTCAGTTTTAAAAGCAGCTTCAAAAGCGCTGTCTTTTTTATCTGACTTTCTTGCGTTCCACCCTAAGCTAGCTTGCTTTAAAACGGTGTCTTTATCTATAACGCCTTGATCAGCTTGATAAAAAATATTATTTACAATAGATTCAAAAAGAGCTGGGTTAGCTATCATTTCATTAGCGTCATTTAAGGAAATGCTAACGTGAATCTTTCCTGAAAGATTCTGAACCTTATTCATAAACTGTTTTCTGTAATTTTTTGACCTAAAAGAAACAGATTTTCCAAAGTCAGAAGTAGTAACTTCTTCTATACCGCTTCTTAGGTTGTACAGTGTTGAGTTTCCTTTAAATTTAAAATTAACGGCTGCCACCTGATCCCAAGCAACGTTAAAAACCTTACCCTCTTTAAAGTCTTTAGCTATCTCTTTAAATGGTTTTTTAATTAAATCGGTTGCTTTACCTAGATAGCTTGATACATTTATAACGCTATCTGTATTATCTAAAACGGTCTTTCTATACTTCTTGGATGCTTTTTCTTTAGAAAATTTTATAGAAGATGTAGCGTCTGGATTAATCTCCCTATCAGTATCTTGAATATCCTGAACCTCTGTATCTACTTCGCTTTCACCAAATTTGCTGATCCCAGACATATTGAATATCTCAGGATTTACGTTAGGGTTTATTTTATCCTTATTACCCTTTAAATCTCTTAAGTTGTCAGAAGATACATCCGAAGCTATTAAAGCTAATAGATTCTTTTTAGCTATAACAAAGTTTTCTAATTTAGACTCCATACTTTCAGGCTCCATGCCTTCGGTCTCTTCTCTTTGGGGAAAGAAGTCCTGAAAATCTGTAAACAAATTTATCCTCTTACTGCTGTTCATCCATAAATCAGTAACCTCTTTATCCAAGGAAGCTCTTTTAGTTCGAAACTCTGCGTCTAATTTTTCTTGTTCAAAGTGATTTTCAATCCTCTGTTCGTTAAAAGTTTTTTGAGTAGGTATGTTAAGAACATTACCCTCCCTGTCTGTTTTAGGTTTAGGAGGTTTTACCTTATGTATTTTTTCATTTCCGTCAGCATCTTTTGTTATAAAGTACACATCTTCCATCCTAGATGTTTCCTGACCGTTGCCTGTAAGCTTAGCCCACAAGTTTCTGTAGTGAAAGTAGTCGTTAACGTTGACTGATTTTTCTTTCACAGATCTAACGGTAGAAACACCTGTAAACTGATTAGTTCTAGAAACCACATCGGTGTAATATAACTCTGTGTCTTTCAAGTAAGTAAACTCTTTCTTTTTGCTAAAGTCAAGAGATTTAGCACTTTCTTCAAACTCTTGCTGCTTTTTGCTTTCTTCCGTTTCTTCAAACTTTAATTTTTCAGTAGCTATTTCTTCTAACCTTGTATTAAAGTCAGCAAGGGACTCTCCTTTTTTTCTAACCAAAGGATCTGCTTCTGCTTCATCTACCTTAACTTCTGTCTCTACACCTTTAGTAGCCATCTCAAACTTTCTGGCTAGCTTAGATAAGTCTTCATGACCTGTAATTATGTTTCCCTTACCTCCTCGGTTTTTAAACATGGTGTTTATCATCCGAATGATTTTGTTGAGAAAACCTTCCTTTAAAAACTTTTTGCTTTCTCGAAGAATTTTTATTATAGATTCTTCTTCAACAGTTTTTTGAATCTCTTCTTCAAGCTTAGCTTTTTCTGAGCTTATTTCTTTAGCTGTGGGGGAGTCTTTACCTTTCTTTTTTAAACTTTCTACAGCGTTCTCGTTTGTTACTTCACTCTTATAAGTATCCTCAACATCTTCTAAAATCTTCTTTATATCCTTACTCTTCTTGGATTTAGCTTTTAACTCTTTATAAAGTTTAATTCTAGAAGCGGCGTCTTTACCTATAATATCTACTAAATGAGCGTGACCAAACTCCTCTTTTACCTCTTCAACTTTAGATTCGCTCGTAAGAACTATAGTACCTGTAGACGGGTCGTAGAAAGCTTTTACAGTATATCCGTCTGCTATTTCTTTAGCTGCAGCTGCACTGTAATTACCTATATCTTTTGGATTCTTGTAAAACTTTATCTTTTTTACAACTCCTTTTTTCTTAAAACCTTTAGTAAGGTTGTCTATAGCTTGAGCCACCCTTAAACTCATTTGACCCTTTCCGTCCCCTACGTTTTCTGTATCCCCTATAAGATTCGTAGCTCCGTCTACTTCTATATCAAATGTTTCTTTTGATTCAGGTTCCTTAGCGGTTTCTTTTGCTTTTGTGTCGCCTTTTTTAGCCCTTGCCTTTTTGTAAGCTTCAAGCTTAGCTATATCTGACTCTTCAAGAGAGGTGTCTTGACCAAGTTTTTTTAAAGCTGTTATTTTTTTCTTAAGCACCCTGATTTTAGAATCAATTTCAGTATCAGATAATTCCTGTATCTCTACACGAACTTTACCAGCCTGCTCAAGCTTACCTTCTTTATTTATTTGTGGTTTAGATATTTTTATTATAACATTTTTCGTAGCTCCTGCATCCTCTGCTTCACTAAGAGTTTTATCATCTAACTTAGTAGTTGTAAGTTCAGATTTAGCATTTGTTCCTGAAGTAAGTGTGTCCCCTATCTTTAAACCAAACGTATATCCCTCAGCTTCTAAGTCTGATGTTGCTTTATCTAACAAAGCTTGTTCCTCTGCGGTTAGTACAACTCCATTAGCTACATTGTCTAATAAGCTTTGAATAGCACTCATTTTAGCCTCAGGAGTTTCAGATTCTTCTAATGTTTTAAAGTGGCGTTTAACCTGTTTGTCTCCTCGCCTTGTTTCTTCTTTTACTTCAGGATCTTTAGTTTCATCGAACTCAGATAAAGCTTTTTCTTCTTGAATCTGTTCCTCTGGTGCTGCTTTGGGTGCTACAGGAGTTTCTTTCCTTTTGTCTGCCTCTTTCTTATCTTGCTCTTGTGGTTCAGTTGCTACTTCTTCGTTATTAGAATCTTCCGCCATAACAGGCTCCTCTGCTTCTTTCTCTGCTCTTTTAACAGCAGCATCCTCTATTTGTTTTTTGCTTTCATATAAAGCTTCGTATCTTTTTTCTAGTACAGCTTTATCTTCTTTAGTAACAGCCTCCCCTGTCCAATACTTGTCTTTACTTATTATTTCTTTTATCCTGTACAGCTCTTGATTTAAACCTAAAACCTTACTTTGTTCTTCAGGATTTAAAGTTGCGTAAAGTGCCGCTTCCTCCCTTGAAACCATTTCGTGTTCAGCCATAGCCTTTACAAGCCTTTCCCTGTACAAAGCTTTTATTTCTGGGTTAGTTTCTTGGTCGTGAAGATTCTTAACTTCTTTAAGAACCTCTAGAGTTCTTAACTTATCTTTCATGTTTCGGCTGTGACCTATATTACTTGCCATTCTGGACAGTCCTGCAGGACCTGCAGCTCCAGCAAAACCACCTAAAAAAGCGTCTGCAGCTTGAGTTAAATTTAAGTCCCTTACATTCCTTCCCGCTGCCAAATCCCCAAGCATATCTATGCTTTGATTTGTAAGATCCACAAGACCTTCTTCAATACCTTCAGGTATTAAATACTCCTTAAATACATTCTTGTTTTTATTAACAAGTTTTTTACCAGACTGCTTTAAGGACTCTTTTCTTATAAGACTTTTTCTAAGATCTTTTAAAGCACCTGTAGCTCCTTTTCCAGCTTTTGTAAGATATCTAGCAAAAGCTATTTCTACGGCAGCTTTAGGTGCTGCATGAAGAGACACTTCGGAAGGACTCATGTGGGGATTGTTAATCCTTGTGTCTGCATAGCTGTTAGCAAACACATCTGTAGCTAGAGGTACTCCCTTTCCTATCATAAACTCTGCTGCAGTTCTAAAAGCATCTACCATTAACCTAGCCGTCTGAGCTGTAGAAGCTGTCCAAAAATCATCTGAACTGATATTTCCGTTTGACAGAGCTTTAACTCTGTCCGTAATACCCATATTAAAAATTTCTTCAGAAACACCTACGCTGTTAGCTAGTCGTTGTGTTATTTTAGATTTACGCTCGTCTGATTCTTTTCTCCTTTCTCTTGCTTCCTCAGCCAGCTCTTTGTAATATTTCTTTTTAATAGGGTTTTGTGCTGTTTCAAGCAAAAACATTTCCACAGCAATAGCTGTTCCTTTAAGGCTTTCTTTAAGGTCATCAGCTATAGCCCCTCCAAGACCTATCGTTCCATAATAAGCTTTTTTACCAACCCTTTCAATTTCATCTTTTACTTCTTGCTCTAGTTTTTCTCTTTCTGCAATAGTTCTGTCAATAGAGGTAGCCATAAACAAATCTCTATCTATATTGCTGTCAACTCTATACCTAAGGTCTGAACCATATTCTTCATTAACTTTATTTGCTCGCTGCATAACGCTAGCCATTTGACTTGACGATTCATCTTTCACCTCTTGTAAGGCTTGAGATATTTTAGCCAGAGTTTCAGGCATATAAGCCTCTGATCTTCCGTTTATTTCTTTTTTAACATTAAATTGCGTTAAAAGCCCTTGACTTTGAAACGATCGCAATAATCTGTTTATTTTTACTGGATCTTGAGTTTGAAAGTCTTGAACCTCCTGTGCTAAACTTAAGGCGTTTTTTTCGTTAAAGTAAGCTTCTTCTGCTTGAGTAGTAAGAAGCGAAACTTGCGCGGTATTAGGGTTAGCAACAGCTTCTATACGTTGAGGTTGATCTAGTTGTGTTTCTGGAAGCTTTGGTTGATCATAAAAAGTTGCGTCAGGACTTCTGTCTTCAGCTTTTTGACCAATCGAATCCAAACCAAACCGAGAGGGTTCCCCATCGGGTTCGGAAACATCTTTTTTTTTTAAAGTACCTTCAAATATTTCCTGCTGTTCTTTACGGATTCTGTCTCGCTCTTCTTGCTGTGCAAGCTGCTCTTTACGTTGAGTCTCATACCTTGTATTTATGGTATTAACAACATCGTTAGGATCATACCCGTTAGACTGCATTATCTCTACAATTCTTTGAGAGTCAAAATTACGGTCTAGCAAAAGGTCTAAGTCCTGCTCTAGAGTGTACTTAGGTTTAGTTGGATCTCCGTTCATATTCTATTGATTATCGAATCTAGTAGTTTGGTTGGGGGTAATAGATCCAAAAGCAGCGTTTGCTTTTGCTATCTCATTGACAGCCCTTAAGTCTTCCTGAATCTTTATGTTAGCAGCATTCTGCTGCTGTATAAGCAAATTTAAAGCTGTTGGATTGTTGGAAAAAATTCTACTCCAGACCTCCCCAGCTTGTCCGTCAGCACCTTGCTTTATAGTTATTGTTTCAGGTCGTGTTCTTTCAACCCCTTCTTCTTCTATCGTTCCTTTTTGTCCCGCTAGCGCTTGTGCCTCTTCTTTAGAGGTTGTTTTTCCTGTTTCGTTGTCGTCGTTTGTCCAGCTATATTCTGTCTCTTTTCTTTTTCTTACTATTTTTGCTGTTTGCGCTCCATTAGGATTTACACCAAAACCAAAAATATCGTAATCACCTGTAGGCCCTCCAAAGTCTGAACCTTCAACCTCAATAGCCTTAGGAAGTGATGCCATTTTGTAGCTCATAGACGTATCTCCTGTTGTCACGTCTGGAGTCTCTAGCTCCATCTCAGCGTTTAAAATGCCATACCCCTCTGGTAAAACTCCACTAGTAAAGTCAACGTCAGTTACACTATCATCAGTACTGCTATCTTTTACAAACCTAGACTCTTCTATAAATATATTTTTACCCATAGAAAGAACTTTTTTAGTCTTTTCAGGATCTAACGCGTCAAAATTTCCGTTAACAAAGTTTTTTCTATCCTCGTCAGAAAAAATCTGTATCATATCTCTCTGCTCCAAAGTGTTTAGCACTTGACGCCTGTGCCACTCCCCCATCTCAGTTCTATCCTCCTTGCTTCCTGTTTGAAGTATATTGTCATCGTACAGCTGCCCTGCTCTTTCTTCATTCCACATACCATCTCCAAACCCAATATCTTTAAACACTCCTGCAGATTTAGCCCAGTCTCTAATAGCACCAGCTTCTATAGGTCTGGTTTGCATATCATACATAGACGAATCTAAAGTAGCAGCTATGTCTCCTAATTCTTTAAGCTGTCCATCAGAGGGGTCTATAGCCATCATACGCCCGTTAATAACAGCTATACCTTGCCCGTATGGATTGTCCCATGCTTGTTGAGCTAAAGCTATGTCAGAGGCTTCTGGAAGAACGTACTCTTCGTCTACACCTAACCCTGCATTTAAAGAGTCTACATCTCTACCTGTTGCTGTTGCTAAAGCTTCAAATGTTGCTTTTTTGTCAGCTATAGAGGCTTGCCTAGATTTAGCTATGTTGTACTGCTCTCTAAACCTTGCTATAATCTCTTGTGCTTCTACAGGATTTTTTGCGTCCTTTATCTTTTGTCTAGACTCTTCGGCTATTTGACTTAAAGCACCAGAAAACTGCCCCATACCACCTACAGTAGTATCAAATCCATGCATTGTCTTGAGGTCTTCACGCATCATGTTCTGTGCGTTTTCATATTGCCTCATAGCCTCTCTCTTTTTATTTTCTATAAGAGTAGAAGCTTTAAATATCGTGTCAGAAACATCTCCTACACCAGAACCCCCTTGAGAAGTTTGCTGTGGAGAAGAAATCCCTTGAGTAAAAGTAAATCCTCCGTTAGCCATTATTCTTGAAATTGTTTCTTAGAGAGAAGATTTTTCATAAACTTAACAAGCTTACCTCCTTTTCCAGAGTTTACTAATTCTTCAATAGTGCTAGATTGTTTGTTGTTAAAAACAAGCTCACCTCCTGTAACTTCGCCTTCTTTCATGCCTGTCTCTTCGTCTATGATTGCTTTAGGATTATCCTCATGGCTAAACTCTCCGTTAGTCATACCTCCTCCGTCTTTAAAGTTTAAAATGCCTCCCTTTTCATTATTATTTTCCTCCTCCTCTGTCTCTTCCTCTTCTTCTGTCTCTTCCTCTTCTTCTGTCTCTTCCTCTTCTTCTGTGTTTTCTTCTTCCGCTTCTGAAGCTTCTTGAGTTTTCATGTTGTTAAAAAACTCCAAAAGATCAGCTATACTAGTGTTTTGTTTAGTGGACTTATCTTCGCCTACTTCAGGGTCTTGTAATGATGCGTATGTAGCTAACCCAGTGTTTAGCCCATCTCTCAAAGCATTAGGACCAGCTTGCATCTGCCTGAGCATAGCGTTTAGTTCCATTTGTCTTCCTGATTCAGCTCCTTGCGCTCCTCTACCAAGTTCCATTTCGTCCAATCGGGTTTTTCTGTCTAGATTTGCGTCTTGGTACTTTTGCTCTAAATCAGATATAGCTGCATCTGCTGCAACCTTTTTGTCTAAACCTAAAAGTTCCGCTTGTTGAAGATTCTGTGCTAGGGCTTGCGCTTGTCGTGGCACTAAAGCAGACATCCTAGGATCTCCACTTTGAATAGCTGAAACAAGGTCTCCTCGGCTTTCTTGTCCTCTTCGTCTTGTAGCTTCTACAAACTCCTCAGCAGCAATTTTAGCGTCTTCAGCGGTGTCTCTTTGCCCTTGAGCTACATCATACTTACCTTCTCTAAGCTCTTTGAGCATAGCTTCATATAGCTTCTGACCTGACTCTTGTTGTTTTCTACCTTCTTCTTGAAGAAGCTCTTGACCCGCTTCAGCACCCCTTTTTGATGCTCGTCTTGAAAGACCAGCTGCAAGAAGCGACTTACCAAAGTCTGACTCAGCAAAAGTTTTTGCTTTATCTCCAGCTTTAAGAAGCGACTTGCCAAAATCTGACTGAGCGAAAGTTCTTGCTTTATTTAAAATATCTTCTAATGCCATGTTACAAAAGTAGTGAAATATTAATTACTATGGTCAAGATTTGTAGGGGAATATTCAAGGTTAACTGCATGTACCTCAAAATCATTACTGCCTAAAGTTAAAGTTACGTCTGCCACTTGACCTTTTGGCGACTCACCGTTAACAGAACTAGGGTATACAAAGTACAGATTATCTCCTACATTCAACCCAGTTACATTGTTAAGAAGAAGCATCCCGTTATATAAAACAAGATTAATATCTAAAGATGTAGGGATTGCAGATTCATTTTTAACACCTTGAGGACTGTTAGTTACCCCTACAGCACCTCCGCTTAAAGCGTTCATTTCTGTATAATAAAACTCTATATATAAACCATTCCAAGAAGCACCCTCAAAGCTAAGGCCCGATGCGGCTTCTGCGGCTTGTTGGCTACTATGTATAGCTTTTATTTGACCTATAAACTCAAAATTAGACAAAGTATACCCATCTTCAGCACCTATATGCCCGTACAAAATACCTCCCTTTTGTCTCATCTCTCCAACAGACCCAGACTCACCATTTACAACAAACGTATTTATTCCTGATATATTGTTGGGCTCAAGACTTTCTACTGAAAGAGATTTAAACTGCTTGTTTGAAGAGGGCTTGTCGTTAAAAGAAACCCCTATAATAGAAGGTGATGTAACATTATAAAATCTGTTGTTATTTCCTGACAATCCGTCATGCTTCCATACAACACCTGTACCAACACTCCTTGTAGGGCATGTAACCATAAGGTCTTTTACCCAAGCTATACACGAGCTAAAAAAACTATATCTAGTTTTCCAAACTCCTTTTTTATTGTCAAAAGCTATAGTTCTGTTCATGGTTTTGTAGCGTTAAAGCGATGGATAATATTTCTGATTTAAGTCTTCCCAGTTCCCAGCATTAGGTCCGAGTTCGTTTACATTTGCGCCGTATGCGATTAGGAAATCTAGCAAGTCGGCAGAACCAATCTCACCGTCAAAGTTGGTGTCAGACATCAGGCCTTGAAAACCATCCCCTGCCCCATCAGAAAGCTCACTCATTGCGGCCATTAGTTTCTCATAGTCTCCCCTTGATATCCCCCTAGCGTTAATATATTCTGCTGCATTTGCATACGTAGTGCCACCTCCATCTCCAGTAGCTTGCCCTTCACCAAACCCAGCTGTATACCCGTTGCTGTATCCAGCGTCGGTTATAACGTTAAGAAGGTTGGTAGGTAAATACATGTTATAACTATTCTCATTATTTGTGTGAACAACATCTAAAGCTCCTTGCAGCGCGTTAGCTGAGTCACTTGTCATATTTTGACTAATTATGTCAGACCAAGAAACAGCCGTGCCTGCTTGAACTCCATACAGAGCATTGGGAGTAGTTAAGCTGTACTTAAAGTAGCCATCTCCTCCACCCTCTTCATCATAAAAACTAGTACTACCTCGAAAAGCGCTGGTCCAAGTTTTAAGCTCGTTAAGTGCCGCACCTACCGCTGGAGCAATATTATTAGCCATATAAGGGTTAAGATAATTCTCTTCAGTGGGAGGAGTATAATTTTCTGAAAGGCTATAATTTGATGCATTAAGGCCGCCTAGTGGAGACCACCCATGCGCTCCTAAAGTTAAACCTACATCAATAAGGTTTTTTTGAAGACCTAGTATTTCAGTAGCAAAAGCAGCTTCTGAGGCTGCTGTTGAATTAACCCCTGCGTCATACTGAGCTTGTAAAGCTTCTTGGTAAGGCAAGCCAGCTTCTGAACCTCCTGTAGGACCTTCTCCGAACTCTGGTAAAAAATTAAGAAGCGCTGCAGAACCTACTTCGTATTCACCATTTTCGTTCAAAGTTAACTCACCAGCTTCAGCTAAAGCCGCCCATGCATCACTAGGTGGATTGTCAGGGAGCCACGTATATCCATACTGTGCTAAAAATAAAAGAACATCGGTTGTTCCAACCTCTGCATTTCCGTCAAGATCCCAAAGCCCCTGATATGGTGTTGATGGAACTGCTGGCTCTCCTAAAATTATATTACCCCAGCCTGCCGTTACAGCGGCTAAACTGTCTATACCTGTAATTATATTTTCGTAATCTGTTTGCGTTTGCGTCAAAGAAGAGGCAAAGTTATTTAAAGCAGCTAAATTATTTTGAGCAGCTAAATTTGCATTTGCTAGTTGAGTTTCGGCAGCTGTTTGAAGATCTGCAGCTAAACCTGCTGCTGTTTCCGCCGTTTCTTGCGCTGCTAGCGCTGCTGCTTGTGCTGCTGTTGCTGCAGCCGCTACACCTTCTGCGCTTGATTGAGCCGCTATTGCCAATGCTAAATCTGCTTCTGCTATCCCTTGAGCAGCTACTGCCTCTGCTTCAGCACCTTGAGCTGTGTTTAATTGACCTTGCAAATCTAGAACTACATCTGAAGCAAAAATCCCATTTTGAACATCAAACCCAAGAGAAGCTGAAAAAGTTGAATAATCGACCAAAATGCTAACAACATCGCTAGAACTAAACCCAGCCGTAGAAACAGACTCCCATTGATTCCAACCAGTATAAGCAGCTTGCAAAGCCTCTCGAGCCTGTACGTGTGTTTCCCAGTCAGGATTAATGTCTAAATAACCTTGAAGGTTAGCTAAAGCTGCGCTTAAACTTCCGTACTGATCTTCTAAGCTGTTAAAGGCTGCAAAATCCTCTACAGAGCCTTGATCTTGATAAGACTCAAGCTCAGCGACAATATCGTTTATTTGTTCTGGAGATAAGTCTAAATCTACAAAACCTTGTACTTCATTAGGTGACAAACCTGTACCTACATAATCATCATATGCGTCTATAATCTCGCCTAGTTGTGCAGCATTATATCCTAGCTGATTGAAATCGTTAAATTTTATAAGGTTGTCTAAAACCTCATTGTAACTTAAGTTAGTTCCAAAACCCGCAGCCGTGCCAATATTTTGCCACTGGTCTAAATCTGCAACTAAAGCATTCAATCCTGCTACATTTTGACTATACCCAGCGTTATTTAAAACTTCATACAATTCTGAAGAAAGGACTGTCTCTAAAGGGCTATCTGCTATACCGTCAGATATAATTTGTTGAATCTGGTCAATGCTTATGACAGTAGTAAGGTTATAAACCTCGCTCATGTCGACACCTACGTTTTCTAAAGCTTGAAGCGTATTCATAGCGTTTTCAAAAGACGCAACACTACCTATATTGCTGTATGCAGCATAACTTGTAAGTATAGTTGTAAGCGCCTCAGGAGTGGGGCTAAACTCTGCAGCCGTCATAGCAGCTTCAAATTGCTGAAGCTTTAAAAGCCTTACTTGTATTTCTTCTACCGATAGACCTAATGCTATAAAAGGATCGAGTTGATTCTGAATGTTAGCTATTTGGCTTTCCAAAGACGAAATTTGTCCTGCTGCCGCTGATGCTGCCGCTGCGGCTGCGGCTGTGTCAGAAGCAATAGTTCCTTCCAACTGAGTTACTTGAGTTTGAAAAGCTGCGGCTGACGCTTCTGAATCTGCTAGTTGATTTGTTAAAGTTATAATATTGCTATAGACAGAGCCTGTCAAGGGGTTCTCTCTAGAATACCCTTCCCCACCATAGAGCTCACTTTGTAAGTTAGAAATTTGGCTTTTTTGGTCTTCTATAAGGGTGTTTTTATTTGAAATATAAATACCTATACTTGAGCTGGTTTGCAAATTGCTCATGTCGGCTTCTGGATCAGAATTAGCTATTGAGCTTATAATAGGAGCCAAAGTGCCGTTTTGTATTCTAGTAGCTGCCTCTTGAGCCCCTATAGACAAAGCTGAAAATATAACTGAAGAGTTTATTACGTTATCAAGAGTAAAAGGGTTGTAAACAACTTCACCAGAATTAGAGACGTAATAGTCGCTACCTAAAAGGTAAGACTCGTCTAAGTTGTGGTTGCTTTGGTAGTTGTGATAAAAATTAAGTATAGGTGTTGGAAGGTTATTAATAGGAAACAAAGTGCCGCCTTCTATATTAACGCTTATTACGGCGTCTATAAATTGATACAACTGCTCTTCTAAAGCGTTAGACGTAGGAGTACCTGTATTTACACCTCCTCCTTCTCCCCCCACTATAAACGCTGCAAGATCTTGATTGTATATACTTATTATATACTCATCTTTAGCGGGGTCGTACCCCCCAACAATTTTTGCTGGCCCAGTTCCTAGTTCACTTTGATCGGAAACAACATCCCTAAAAGTCTTCCTAAAGAAAGACTTCATGCCTTTATCTGAAATAACTTCAATTCCATTAGAGGGATTAAATCTGTACACCTGAGAGTTGCTTTTACTAGCAAAATATACATTATTACCTACAGCGCAGACAGACTCTGGGTTATTGTCACACCCATACTTACCTGCATAATATCTTTGAGTACCTAAAACTTTTGAAGCAGCAACTAAAGACTGATCGTTAGAGGCTGTGGTAATAATATTTCTATCTACGGGAACCGAAGCACATCTGTTAGCCTGTATAACAAACAGAGAGTCTTGCTGAGGTAATAAGTAATTTATATTACCGTGCTCTATAGGTAAGTCTTTAAACTGTAGTTTAGCAGGGTTAAAAGACGTCAGCTGAAATACAGAAGACGCAGGATTGTTTTTTTCTGAATACGTTATAGATGTAGACCTTCTAGATTCTTGGGCGTCGGGTAAAACTATTTTTAACTTACCTTCCCCTGTAACGTCAGCGTTACGAACTGTATCGTTAAAAGCTTTTGTTTCTAAATAATACGGGGCAAACCTAGGCTGAGAACCTTCTTCTAAAATAATATTTTTAAACGTTCCGTCAAACTCAGGCATATTTACAGGTACTCTCCTCCACCACACATCTCCGTTAGCCATAGTTATAGTGTTGCTATGTTCACCTATCTGAAAAACCTTTGATGTTTCATAGAAAACGATATTGTCCTCTGCCTGAGAGTCCGATGGTGACATAATCTCTACTACACATCTTTTATTCCAGTTGTGAGCTGGCGAGTCAGGATCGTTCCCACCCTGTGTAACATCGTAATACGCAAAACCGTCTGCATCAGGCTTGTTTTTAAGAATAATAAAGTTCCCTTGCTTACTTGGATGAACAGTGTCAGCATCTTCAGCTTCATTAAACAAAGGATTGTCTTCACCAGAAGATAACGTCCTCTGGCCAGCCACCTCAAATAAAAAGCGATTGTCTACAAAAACTCTATTGTCGTCGTTAGTATAGTAAGAAATAACCCTTAAAAGATCCCCTTCTTTAAACGTGTACATATCAGCTGCACCTTCAGGAGACCTAGCACCAAAAGCTTCAGTATAAGAGACATCATTATTTTCTTGCAAGTAGTTTAAAGACACATATATGTTTCCGTCTTCCGCTTCGTCCTCACCTTCTACATAAAACGCCCCTCCCGTTGTGTACTGAGTAAAGTCAGAAACGGAAGTGTTTCCAGAGTATACTATTTGAAAATCCTTAGCCCAGACGGGAGCGTCATGCGATAAGGTTATCTGCATCTCTATTCTCCCGTAGTTATTATCGGGCCTGTTGTAATATGCTGGGGCATAAGCTGTTCCTATAGGATATACGCTCGAAGCTCTACCCCTGTGGTCGTAGTATACTACCCCGAAAGCGTGATTTGCACCACTTTTAAAAGATCTTTCTCCATCCCCTTGAGAAGAGGTTATAAAGAAGCTGTCCCCTAACATTAGTGCGGCGCTGTGTTGAAGAGATACATCTATACCACTGCCATTTGCAAGCGGAGCTACTATTCCACCGCTATCATGCAAAGGCATAAAACCTCTAGCGTTGTTATTTATAATAGGGCCAGAAAATCCAGCACTTCCAGTTGGACCTGACACTTGCATAGGAGCGCTACCTAAATTTGATATTCCAAAAATATATTCAAGAGGAGGTGCTACTAATACATTTTCGTTGTCATAAAGGAGATCACCACTAGAACTTGCAGGACCACCAGATATACCGCCTTTACCGTCTAGAACTGTAAAACATGATATTCCTGCTGCGGCTAGGTTTTGACCTTTAAAAAACGGTTTACCTTCACTTAAGCTGTCTGTAAAATTTAACTTTCCTACATGCGTTTCAAACTCACCTCCCTCTCCAAAAGGATCTGTTAAACTTGGCCAATAATCCTCAGCAAACGGCCCTTCACTCAAGTCTTCAGAAGGGTTTACAGTGTAATTATTAGCATTATACACATGCCAAGGACTGTTGGGTTTTCCTTTTCTTAAACAAGTAAAAACCTCGACGTTATATATCTGTTTTATATATATACCTACACGCCTGTTGTCTGTGTTTGTTTCCCCTGTGTCTGGATCTTCATAAATTCCCTCTCCAAAATAATAATTCTCAGTCGTTTGATCATCACCTGTATCGTAAGTATAAGCTCTGTCTTCAAAAAATGCCATCTCCACAGTAGCTTTGTTTAAAATAAAATTACCATGAAGCGTTCCACTTTCAAACTCATTATCCCCTGTCATAACTATAAGTTTAGCAAGAGAATCAGTCATTGAAAAACTACTACCACTATTTAAACCTAAGCTATAAGAATATATTGTTCCAAAATCGGAGTTTACGACTTGGAATTTGCCGTTATGAACGTAAATTCCTGACGAAGATTCTTCTGAAAGCACTTGAGCAATAGCTATAGAAACGTCCTCCCTAGTAATATTAGGTTGATGAGCCCTAAGAGTTAAAGAAATAGAAACAGGTTTAGCCTGAACAATTAAAGGGTTAGCTGCAGAAGTTCCAAACCGTGTAGGTATCTGCGCGCTTCCTTGACCAGTGTCTGTAACATAATTCCACGTAAAGTTGTTTTCAGTTCCTCCTGAAACTGTGCCATTGACTGTTGTGTTAACAACACCGCTTTCTACTTGAGCTGGAATAAAGTTTCCCCCTCCTCCATCTAAAGAGTCAGGTCCGTTAGCAATGTTATCCTGTCCAGAATCTTCTGAGTTTTGCCAATAATAGTTTTGTAAAAACTCTGACGAACCTTCAACACCAAAATTAGGGTCGTTTTCGAAAAAATCTCCTAACTGATTATGCTGATGATAAGCATCTTTTGCGTCATATATGTGCCAGTTGTTATCAGGTAGTATCGAAAAAGTTAAAGTAAACTGATCGTTTTGTTGTATTGCTGTGTTGTCAGGAAGATCTGATGTGTCTATAACGAAAGCTGAGTTTTTATTTTTTTCAGACTGGTTTATTACCTCTACTACACCCTGATCAAATTCAAACACTGACTCAGAATGACAGGTAGCTGGTTTAAGCTTTACGTCGTATGAAATAAAGTCTTGAGGGCGAACCTTGCTTATTGTTTTTATCTCAGCTTCAGTTGGCACATCGTCAAATCCTTCTACATAGTTCCCATAAAAAACTCTGTTACCTTCTATAGCCTGCGTTTCGGCTATCTTAGGTAGATTGTCAAACTGTTTAATCTGATCGTCTTTAGAAACAGCTATATTTACAGAAGTGTTGTTAAAAGAGTATGATAAATCTTCATTAACATCTTCGTTTTCAAGCTCTGTTATTTCAAACCAACTTCCTGTATTCCCTCTTCGAGCTAAAACTTTAACCTTGTCTACTTCTAATGTAAGGTCTATAGAGGGTATTGTTAATTCACAAACGTTGTGAGCTAACAGATTTGCGCTTGAGTTTGCTCCTTGGTTTATGTATGACGGAGGAACAGCTACTTCAGAATAAGTAGATATAGCAGAAACATTACCGTCTTTAAATACAGATTGGTATGCAAACTGAAAGCCATTTACTCCTCTAAACTCACTAACAGGCAAATCTTGGTCAGAAGACCAAGAAAACGTTACTGGGTGCACAGGAGCTTTAGGGCAAGCTGTAATAAAGTCATCTATGTTGTCACCACCATAAGAAGACGTTTCAGACAAATTGCTTTCATAATAAGCTCTTAAAACATTTAATTTTCTTGGCTCGTTTCTGTTGTCTGTAAAAAACAAGAAAGGAATATCTTCGTAACGGTTGAGCTGGAAGTAAGGGGTGTTGTTGTCGTCTTCTTCATTATATTTTTTTTGTGAATATGTTATCTCTGCGTTTACGAAGCTACCTACTTCAAAATTAAAACGACTACTTCTGTAAATGCTTATAATGGTGTCTGGACTGTGATCTGAAAAATACAAATCAGGGTCATACGCGTAAACACCACAGAAAGCTGCTTCAAGATCCCAGACAAAAAAGTATATTACATTGTATTTATCGTCTGTAACCTTACCTAAAACGGTTTTATTGTTTGAAGAAAAAATATCACCAAATAAAGCTGTATTACCTTTAACAGGCTTTATCACATTTTCATTACCACCATCTTCACCCCTGTCATCTCCTTCTACAGAAATGTTTACGGCGTCGGACATATCGTCCTTTCCCCTCAGCTTAGAATCGGCTGAGTGATTAAGCTTTCTTGGAAATAACTTACTTAACATTAATACTTAGGCGCTAATTTAAAATTCTTACGTATAACTCTTAAAGCTTCATCTTTCGTGAAGTTTCCTAACCTAGCTTTTGCTTTTCTTCTTTCATTGTAATACTCAGATCTAGCTCTTCCTTTTTCATTTGCAGGAACGTTAGACTTCCTTTCGCAAAGCTTGTAATATATGTAACATCTAAGAGCTTCCTCTGCGTAGACGTGTATAACGGGATTGGTAGACCTAGCTTCATCAGCTATATACTCTAAAACAACATCTGAGTTGCCTGAGTTAGTCTCTATCTCTAGTCTGTTTTGATCTAAGTTAACTCTATAGTCACCAACCCTCATGCCTCCACCAACTCCATACATCCTGCCTACACCACCTTGATACAAATAGTTTTCAAAGATATAATGGTCTAAATCTCCAGAATCAGCTGAGCTGCTTTGTGTGGCGGTCTTGTCGTCAACTCTGTTGAGTATAAGGTTGTCAGATATATCTAAAGGCCCCCCATCACTGTCTGTAGTAGAGTCAGTGGTTGCATCACCAGCTTCATTTAATGCATACTTCTGGCTGTAGTTAATATTTTTGTTCTGAGCCATTGGGCGAAGGATACCGTCAGAATCTACTATTCCAACCTTAACCACATCCACATAGTCGTCAGGCAAAGTAACCGTGTCATTAGACTCTATAGAAAGCTTTATAGACCTTACTCTGCTCGTTACGTCAAACCCAAACTCTCTTATACCTCTTAAAGCAATATTTCTTATAGCGGAGTCTGAAGCATTAGCAGCATAGTCATCACCATCCATAGTAACTTTAAAATCACCTATAAGCTCAGTTAAAGTGACATAGTTCATTCCTTTTGTTGATACGTCTGTAAATGCCATCAGTTAGCTGCTGTTTCGTTATTACCATAGCCAGAGAGAACCGCATCTCTTAACCTTATTCCTATCATTTTTGCTATCTCAGATATAACTTCGGATTTGTATTGCTCTGGCAGCTCAAAATTTCTGCATTGTGAAATCTCAGTACCAAAAAACCCATCTGACTCTACGCCTGAAGTAACAAATCGAGGGCCAGACGTTACGTCAATACCTCCAATATAAACCCCCTGTGCATATTTAGACGCTGGGTTTCTATAATAGGTTATTACTAAAGCCCCTGTATACGTCTCGTCACTAGGAAAAACCTGTATAACGTTTGAAATTAAAGCTACAGGATATGCTGCGGTAGGAGCAGACAGATTACTGTTAAGTATATGAGGTATTTTTTCACTGTCGTAAACAAGCTCTACTTCAGCCCAGCTAGCTACTTCATCCCCTCCTTCTACATCATACCTTAAAGATATTAGCTTATGCATATCGTTAGGACGGTTAAATGTATTTGAGCTAATATAAAGAGGGCTTGATTCGCTAGCAACCTGAACTTGCGTTACAAAATTAGACAAGTCGTCTTTTACGCTTCTGTACACAGAGTCGCTACCCGATGGATCTAACCCTCTAGCCCGCAACTGCTTTGCACCAGAGAGCTCTTTAAACATCTCGTTAAAAACATTCTGTTGAGCCACCTCTGCAAACTCGTTGAAAATACGAGGACTGACAAAGCCTTTCTGGTCTTTGTTGCAAAGATCTCTAATAGTATTATAGACTTCTATTACGCTGATCATATTGCAAATATACGAAAAGAAAAAAGGCCCCTTTCGGAGCCTTCTTTTATGCTAATTTATCTAGCCGTTCCTCTATGAGAGACAGCGCTGAAGCGCCTTTCTCCGTTAAACAGAATCGGACCATAGTGTCTACCGCATCCTGACCAACTGGTACGGATATAATCAACTGATTAGAATCAAACCAGTACACCCCATTAGACTTCATATTAAGTATTTGGTAGTCTGCAGCTTGTTGTATTGTAGCTCTACAGGATACCTGTGGTGAGTCTAGAGATTCTAAGAACTCTTTTGTTTTAGTCTTAGCTATTCTCAAGAGGCTGTATCTAATGTCCGATATAGAAGCATTAATGTTAATACCAAAGTATATTGCTATAGGAAGAAGATCGTTGATATCTCTGTCTCGAACAACAGAAATAGCGTCTGTAAGCAAAAACTCCTTTTCTAGTTCATCTTTTGCATCTTGCTTTTTATCTACTTTTCTAAAAGTTGTTCCTCCGTTACTTGAGTTAGCTGGATGTACTTCTAAAAAGTCTCTAAGGTTAGGCTTGTTTTTTGGTACAAAAATCCTGCCGTCTCTAAAAGCAACAGATTGCTTCATAGCGTTAGAAGATTGCTCATCTACGTAAATAGAAGGCTCGTTAGGGCAGTATCTAATTTCCCTTATAGTATCCTTCTCTTTATCATAAATAGTCACTCCCTTTTGAGGTAACATAAAAACTATACCGCCACCTTTGATAATCTCAAATTCACAGTTGTAAACTTGCTTATCCTGTCGCTTAATAGTTCTTTTTTTAGTTTTTGGAGCTGTCTTAGGCTCCATAACTGTCGTTTCTTGAACCATAGCAGGTTCTGCAACTTTCGTTGCTTTAGGGCGCTCAGGAGCCCTTCTTGTTTTTGTTTTTTCCATTTTTATTTAATTAAAAGTTATATAATTCAAAAAGATCTTTTGCTAAATTAGCTGATGCGTTAGCACCAATATCATGTTCTATAACACCAAACCTTGCCAGCTGGCCTTTAAACCCTCCTTTAGGGCCGCTACCCGCAGCTATAATGCCACCGCCTGATCCTATCTGCTCTATTAAAAGGTTGCCGTCTGTCATGTTAGAAGTGCCTGTCGAAACCCCACCTATAGAATCAAGAATTGTAAAAGAAGGTATAAAAGAAACCAAATGTCCCTCCCTGTTATGCAAATACATGTTAAAATTCTTATCCCTTCTAATAATAAAAATTTGCATCGTTTCGCCGCTTTCGATGTCAATTATATTTTCTGGAAAACGGTAATCCACTGTTCCGTTTTGATTGTTAGAAGAGATAGATTTTGGTGGCTCTCCCGTTCTTCCATCGTGCCTTACTTTAAATGTGTTTAAAGCTGGTGCGGCTTTATTTATACCTCCACTTGCATCATAGCGAGCGTTATCAAAACAAAACCCCATAGTTTCTCCGCTAGCATCCCCATATATAATACCCATACCTTCTAATTCGGTATTTACCCTTACCGCCATATATATCGTATAGTCGTCTTGTACTTTATATGCGTTAGGAACAACAAAATAATCATCAAAATCTATATCAGCATGTACTTTTGCCAAACCTCTTGCAGCCGTTAAAGTTGTTTCATTAAGAGGATCACCAACATTTGAAACAATACTATACGTACCTCCACCTGTGCCCGCGTTAGCCCAAGCTGTTATTTCAGCTCCGTCGGCGTACCCAGACAAACCTTCGTGGTTAAAGTCTAAAGATGGTAGGTTTTCTCCAAAGAATATCTCACCTACTGTACCTTGAAACTCTGTAGCTTGAGAGCCGTTACTTATTTTACCTGTAGTTCTTTGTATAGGATTAACTTTTATTTTAGCCTCTATATCCTGAGAACTTGAAAGAACAGCTTTTTTAAATGTAGAATTTTCTTCTACTACGTCAAATTTAATGGTGCTTTTGTTAGAGCTAGACATAAAGCTTATGATGTTTTCTAAAAGCCCAAACTCCTCACCTACATTACAAGATATTGTTACTGATGTTTTTTCTATAGCTTCAGAGTCAAACAGCTCTATGTGCTCATATAAACTAGCGTCATTGAAAGTAATAATTACAGCACCTTTTTGAGCCGTAATAAAAGACACGTGCTTTGTAGGTATAGCTAATACGCTTAACCCTACGCCAGTATCTGACGCTCTCGCGCTGTTATCGTTTATTTCTTCTTTTCGAAATAAGAAAAATTTCTCCATTGTACTAAATTACTGTGCAAATATACAACAAATAAAAAAGGCCCCCGAAGGAGCCTTTCTTGTGTTAACGTGTTAAAATTACTCAGTCCCGTAAAGCTCAATCAAGAATTTACCAGCAGTGTAATCAGCGTCATTCAGCCCTACACAAACTAAATATAAATATTGATCCGCACTAGGATACGCAGTTAAAGAATTGAAAGTGTCAACAGTCATTACTCCGTTGTCAACTAATTGAGTTTCTGCTAGAAGGGTTATTGCTACATCTTCATGACCTGTCCCCTCTGCAGCAGAGTAAAGATCAATATCAGTGTTTCCTGAAGCAGCAGCCTCTAAACAGGTCATAACTCCAGCAAAAACAGTTCCGCTTGCAGCAGCTGTTATCTGACCTATATGACAAGGGTTAGATGTGCCATTATTACCAATAATATCACCACCGTCTGTAGATCGCAAGCCAGTCATATCAATATAAATAGAAGTCTTAATAATGTTACCATTTTTCTCAATCCAGCTATGGTAGACTTCACCTGTTGCTTCTGTAATACCAACACCAGCGGATAAACCGTTATTGTTAGCACCAGAATCATCTACAGATACAGCGGTAATAGAAGAATTAATGTAGTCGCTATTGACAGAATCTGCAATAACAACAAATTGGTCTTTACTGAAAGCAATAGCCTCTGAAATAGATTTCATTACAGCTTTTTCAGCTCCAGTGTCAACAGTTAAGTCAACCTTAGTAAAAGAGCTAGATGTTCCAAGAACGTGTTCAAATGTTAATTGTACGCTAGTGTCATCTAGCTGGTCGATAGCTAAAAGCCTCTCGACAGGGAAGGTCATCGCATTATGCGAACCACCATCAAAGTATAAATATTTTGCAGCCATTTTTTAAAAGTTTATATAGTAAAACAAATCATATATTAATGTAAAAGCGAGGGAAAGACTTTCCTCCCCTCCTTTCTCGTGTTAGTTTAAAACCGTAAAAACAAAGTTAACTTCAACGTTTGAATTTGCAGTAACCGCATGGTTACTATGTAAAAACGTTAAGTAAATTGGTCTTACTGTATCTGTGTATCCGATTGCAGCGGCAGGAGTAGTATCCGCAACGCTTTCAAAAATAGCTCCAGCAGCAACAGCCCCTTGGCCAGTACGAAGAAAGTAAACTGTATTTTCAGGAATAGAAGTTCCTGCGTCAAGAAAACCGTCATCGTCTGTCCCTAGTGTTGCAGCGCTTGACGCGACTCCGAGTTCATAACCAACCTGAGAAGATGACCCGTGAGTTGAAGTGTTAGTAAACCTAACGATTACTTCAGCCAAAATCGATCCAGCAGGCTGGTCAACCTCGATAATTGCTCCGTCAGCGTTTTGTGTAAATACATCTGTAGCTGTAACCCTTTTTGCAACTGTTACAGCACCAGATGGTGCGTGTTCATATATAGGCATAATTAAAAGTTTTTAAAGATCAAAGAGAAGGGCCGAAGCCCAACTCTTATCCTTTAGTTAATATCAGCCCTTAATAAGGACGTGTTGGTTAGCAGCACGAGTCACAAGACAACACTCAGAACGGTAGTGGAACGTAGCAACGTCACGACCTCCGTCTCCGTTATTGTTATGTCCTAGAACTCCTCCACCAGTTACCCAGTGCTCCATCTCACGAGAGTATCCATTAGCCTCTTTATGGTACATAGATAAAGCAGGAGCTTTAATTCCTGTACGAGCATCAGCCACTTGCGACATTGGAACCATTGCTCCTTGCAAGTAATTAGACGCACCCAAAAGAGTAGGATCGTTTAGAAGTTTCCAGTCATGCTTGTGGAATGTATACCCACCACGAGTAAACGACTTAAATCCAAGCTTAACAGCCATGTCAGCATCGTTGTTAAACGCACCGAACTGTCCAGCTAGACCAGCAGTAGTCGAAGTAGCAATACCTGAAGCAAGCATGTCGTCAATAGCTAAATCTTGCTTTCGGTTTACGTACATAGCGTACTCAGAAGTAGCACCGTTCTTATCGAGCTCAAGGATGATATCATCAAACTCAGCAAAAGAATCTAGTGGGTTAGCATTAGCGTTAGAAACTACGATACCTCTTGACTCAACAGCAGATACGTAACCTTCAGAGCCAACACCTTGCTCAACCATAGCGTTAACTGATGTTGAACCTGTAGCAGTTGTAATATCTGTAGCAGATCCTGTTTCAGAAAACAGCATCATCATCTCACGACGGTCTTCAAAACGCTTACGAGCCTCTTGCTCACCGTACATAAACCAGCGGTACTCACCGTTTCCGATGTTTACCCAACCGATGTTAGTAGCTTGTGAACCGTTAACTTGGTAACGATCTTTAACAATCATAAATGGATTATTACGTCTTACAACGTCAGCGTCAGTGAAGTGAGCTGGCTGCTCCATTCCTTGTCCGTACAAGTTTCCAAGAACGATCCAATCACGAGTAGATGTAGCGTTAGCAATAGCGTCTGCACCATCTAAAGAAGCTACAACAGCAGCATCTGCAGTAAGAGGGTTAGCGGTATCAATAGATAACACAATGTAACGTCTACCATCAGAGCTGTCCATAAGAACATCGTTAGCTCCAAAAGGAGTTCCGTCTGTGCCTAAAGCAGTAAAAGCAATAGTTGTTCGGTCTCCATCTTTTGATCCAGTAGAGGTTACAGAAATAGTCCTGTGACGACGACCTACTTCAAAGTAGTCAACCTGATCTGAAGTACCTCCGCTTTGGATAGCACCTGTTAGTTTTAGAAATCCAGTGATTCCTTGATCACCGTAAGTTTCAACAAGCTCAGGCATAACAAAGTCTTTGTTATGGTCTAATAGCGAGTTTATAGTTGTATATGTTTCTGGCGTTAATCGCAGGTTTGATGGAGCTCCGTCCACACCACCTGCCGCCGCAGCAGTTGTTGCCATATTTTCTTAATATTTAGATTTTAAAAGTAAGTTTAGAGGAGTTTCCTCTAAGTATATCTCTCATTTGATCAGCCAGCGGGTTTTCATTTTGTGGTGCTGACTGAGGAGAGTTTGTTGATACGTTAGCCGCTTTATCCACAAGACCTCTTTGACCATCGCTTGTACCCTGCCTGTAAGCAGAAGCAACAATTTTGTCGATGTTGTCAATTACAGCCCTGTGAGAGGACAACGTATCATAATCCCAACTCCCGTCTTGACGGACGTAAGGATCAAAATAATTATCGAGTTGAGTATTCTTCTCAATAAGTTGTGATTTGTAGTTATCATCCAGTCCAAAAGAAAAGGTTTTGTCGTTACCTAAATCAAACTCTAGCCCCTCCATTGCTTGAACTTCTTTTGTCATGTCTGAAATCCACTTATCGTTTATCACGCTATCTGTTGATGCTTCTTGACGTTCTGGCGCCTTATAGGTGCTCCTCAAGCCTTCGATACTCTCTTTGGCTTTTTGCGCGTCTATCTTCATCTGTAAGCGGGACAGCTTCACTTCGTCCTCAGAATAGAGGTCTGTGTCAAGCTTATATTTGCTCCCTACTAAAAGATTTAATTCTTCAGAAGAAAGGTCTGGATATTCAGAAGCCATGTTTACCCTTATAGCCGTTACGTCATCCATCTCGGATGGGTTTAACTGCTGATAAGCAAACCAGTCTTCTGGGTTCCTGCCTGTCTCTTCTACGAATTTAGCTATTGCTTCAATCCTTTCATCGAGTGCGCTCTGTTGAGGTTCTGACAATGCATCCAAAGAAGTAATGTCTCTACCAAGCTTCTCGCTTAGGTAATTGAAAACAGCGCCTTCTATTTCGCCATCAGAATACTCAATAGTATCTTGTTGTGGTGTAGCAGTTTCCTGCTGCACTTCTTCTTGTGGAGTCTGTTCTACTGGCTCTGAAGTAGTTTCTACTTGTGGCTCAGCTTGGACATTCTCCTGAACAGGTTGAGACTCCTGTTGGGGAGCCTCTTCTGTTGTTGTTTCTGTTTGTTGCGGTTCTGCATTCATAGATGCAGAAAGCGCTTCTGGAGAATCGAATACTTCGAAACCTCCAATGCTTTCTTTATTTTCTTCCATTATATTAAATTATTTGTTTTTCTTATCCTTTTTGCCTAGGAGCAAAATAACATATACACGCACCTGAATGAAGCTCTACGTAATCCCATTGACCAAAAACAGTTATTCCTTTTGGAAAAACCTGACCAGAAGCCCCTAAGGTTAAGTTTGTTGCAACATCTGCCGTACCAAACCCCTCGCCATTAGTAGCATTGTGATCGTTTTCTGAGTTAACAGTACTAAAAGATCCATTATGTCCATTTATGTTTTCAAGAGCTTGAAATTGAGTATCTTCAAGAAAAGTTATAGAACTTATATATCTTATTACATCTCCGTCTCCTTGGCGTAGGTTTACAGTTTCGTCTGCTCCTACACCATTCCCATTCAAATAGGATGATCCGAACTGACCAAAGGCCATCATGTTTGCTGTTGCTGGATGTGATGCGTTATTTGCCATGTCTTTATTTTATTATGATCCTGAACCTCCGTATATTACAGAAGAGTTATCGTTTCCAAATACCCCATACTCAATAACAGTATCTACTTTAGTTGCATATACAGCGTAAGTTTTATCTGGAGCTAAAGGTATAAAAGTAAATTCTCCTCCCCCTAGTTTAGAAGCAATAGCAGTATCACTTTCTGTTTCGTTGCGTAAGTATACGTAGTTTTCTAACTCTGTTTCTAAGTTTTTGATATACAAGTAAGCTCTTTCACTTTTGTCGTTTGCTAAATAAACGACCATATCATTTGTATCAGCTGCAGTGCCTTTCACTTTAGCTTTAATTAAACTCCCTGAATCTACAGACATAACTTTTTCTGCAGACAAACTCAAAGCGCTACTTAAAACGTCAGTTGAGGCAATATTTAAGTTTACTCTTAAACTAGCCATTATTCGTAGAATAGAGCATATTCTACAGTGAATGAAGTAGATACGCTTGGCGTAATTTTAATGTCATTAGTGTCTGCGTTAGCTTCCCAAGGAAAAAACGTCCAGTCGCCTGAATAAAGCTTACCCATTTGCTCAGAGTTAATTTCTATGGTTGCATATTCGGTAGCCACTGCACTTGTGTTTTTAATGTACACTTTGTGAGACCCATTTCCATAGGCATCACCGTCAAACAGTGTATATTGAGCAGTAGAGCTAGTAGTTTTTCTAGCAACACCAGTAGTCTGAGACAAACCTGTTAATGTACCAGCTTTTGTTAGTGTTGTTGTAGTAGATAACGACAAAGCGTCACCCGTTAGGTCAGCACTTTGAAGGGTTAGTGTTGCAGTGGTAGTTGCCATTGTCTTTTTTTATTGGGTTGTTATATATTTGCAAATATAGTGATTATTTTTTAGGTGATTTTCCTCACACTTTTCTTAGCAGTTTCCTTGCTAATAAGGTCTGCTCGGCGTGTAGAGTTTTTACTTCCTTATAAATATTTCTTGTTAATTTTCAAACCTTAGGGTGATTAGCTGTTTTAAACATTGCTTTTTCTACCGCACCTGCGTGTGGTTTATAAGACCCTTTCATTAAAAAGTACCTCCCTCCCTCTTCCATCCAGTGATATCCTTTTGGTGGGGAAACTTCTACTTTTTTATTAGAGACGCTTAGCTTACCTCCTTTTTTATACTTTACGGTTTTCATACTACAAATATACTAATTAATCTACGCTGTTAATCTTTCCTATACTAGCCGTAGCAACGGTGTTGACTTTTCCTATGCTTGCGGCTGCTACTCCTGTTACATCGTGAGTATATCCAGCCGCAGCTTCTGTGTAATCTAAAGTTATTGTAGTTCCAAACGCTATACTAATGTCTAGAGTGCTATCACCTATGTCTGTATTTAAGTAGTCTGCATCATGCTCTACTATTGCTACCGTGAAATGATCATTAGCCTTAATATCAGCTAAAGCCGCTGCGGTTAATGTATATTCATTGTTGCCAGTATGGGAAAAAGAGCCAAGCTCTGTAGAATACTCGGTGCTATAATCTATCTCGTCATAAAAATCTGTAGTAGCTAGAGCTGTACCCCCATCCCCTCCAAACGCCGTGCTTTTTAAAAGTATAGTATCACCATCATTATTTGCACTTGTACTGTGCCCTGTTATATCAATATGAGCCGCTGATAATGTGCTTGTTATACCACTTGTGTCAAAATGCAAAAATACTCTTTTAAAACGAACAGTTCCACCACCTCTACCTGATGACTTAAAAAATTGCACAACGTTAACTTGCGACCCTGTAACACCATCAGTTACTGACGCAGCATCTCCAGTTCTAGCTGTACTGAAACTAGAGCTTGCTGCTCCTGTTCCCGCACCTGTTCTGTTTACATTTATAGTTGGCATTACGCTGTTACTTCAACAAACGTCCCATCTGGGTTAAACCAAATCTGTCCATTAGAAGCGTGCAGGCAATACCCAACAACTCTTACAATATCGTTGTTTCCTGACGGTGCAGTAGCTGTAATATCTCCAGCCGAATCAGAAACAAACAACACATCTCCTACGGCCCCAGTATCGTGATCTACGGTCACCATACCTCTAAGAAGCATCCCATTTGTATCCGATGCCGCCCCTAAAGCAATAGCTAATAACCCATCACACGTAGCAACCGCATCTGCACGTGCAAGCTGCCATGTACCATCTGACTTATAGTGATATAAAGCTCCTGTTGTCATAGATGTCGTCCCACCAAAATACACTACATCACCCTCATGCGTTCCATCTGTATCTCCAGTAACTGTAAACTTACGATTAAAATTAGAATCACCATTTGTGTCTATTTTTATAGCAACCGCGTCGCCTTGACCAAACAGCACGTTGTGATTTCCAGTAGAATTAATAACAAAATCACCATCTACACTTCCAGTTATAACATTATCAGCTGAACCAGCTACACCAATGTTTACAGTGTTTTCATCGTTTTGAAGACGTATTTGAGGGGTTATTTCAGCGTCAGCACCTATATGTAACCTGTTAATACCAAACGTAAGGTTAGCTTCTGAAGTTAAAGCACTAGTACCGTTACCTGTTAATATTTCGTTTGTGCCTACGGTTGTTAAACCAGTACCCCCTTTTGCTACGGTTGCCGTATCAGACAGCGTAGAACCTGCAGCTGTAACTGTTATAGGTGCTGTGCCGTCAAAGTTAACTCCGTTAATAGCTCTAGCTGTTGCTAAAGCAGTAGCAGTGCCAGCATTGCCCGTAGTGTTTAAATCTGAAGCTACAACAAAATCCATGTTACCGCTAGCATCATCATATGTAACAGCAATGTTGGTTTTAGTTCCGCCAGTAGCAACTAAAGGCCCCGCAATATCCTGCACAGCCTCTGTGCTTAATTGAGTGTTTGTGTCGCTAACCGTATTTGTAAAAGTAATTTTATCGCTAACTCTCGCAATACTTAAGCCTGTACCAGCTTCAAGCACAACGTCATCTGTAGATGAGTCGCTACCCGTTAATCTTATTTTTTCTTCATCAGAGTTGTCTCCATCTACACAAGAAATACCGTATGATGAGCCTGCAGGACCTGTATCGCCTGTAGCTCCAGCAGCACCAGTAGCTCCCGTATCTCCTTTTGGCCCTTTTTCAGAAACAGAAACAGAATTAACTGCTGGTGAAGTTACAGAAACGGAAGACGAACTAGACGTAACAGTAGCAGAAATGCCTTCAGAGGTTGATGTTGAAACTAAAGTTCCCGCTGTAGTGCTAACCTCTACACTCATAAGGACTTAGATACGTCGTCGTTAACTATAAAGTTACCCCTTAAAACGGTTGTGTGAGTATCAACGCCAGAGCTTGTTGGTAGAACATATTGCAAATCATATATGTACCTTCCTGCTTTAATATTTCTCATAGTGGCAGCGGTAGCTGTTATAGTTAAATTTCCACTATCATCAATAACAAACTCTTCAAA
>Ga0222716_10000377_pt1 | contig 38022 bp, 60 predicted proteins | sample C33_13DmetaG_FD_165044 | JGI IMG/M metagenome (GOLD analysis project Ga0222716, IMG submission 165044) | Estuarine water microbial communities from San Francisco Bay, California, United States - C33_13D | ecosystem: Environmental > Aquatic > Marine > Unclassified | place: USA: California... | reverse complement strand
GCAAAAACATTAAAGGCTCTTGACAAAAAGCCTAAAGAAGTTATAGTAGAAAAAGAAGTAGAAAAGATTGTAGAAGTTCCGGTTGAAGTAATTAAAGAAGTGGTAGTTGAAAGGGAGGTGCCAGTTGAAAAGATCGTTGAGGTTGAAGTCGCAAAAGAGGTTGAGGTCATCAAGGAGATTGAACGAATTGTCAAAAAGGAAGTCCCAGGACCAGAGCGAATCGTTGAAGTTGAGGTGCCCGGACCAGAGCGGAGAGTGGAAGTCCCTGGGCCCGAAAGAGTCGTAGTGAGGACTGATAATTCAAAGTTAGATAAACTGTCTTCTGATAATAAAACATTAAAACATTTAGTTCTAGATCTACAGCAACAACTAGATAAAAAACCAAAAGAAGTAGAGAAGATAGTTGAAGTAGAAAGGATAGTTGAAAAGCCAGTAGAAGTTGAAAAGGCCGCAACAGGTGATTTAAAAGAAGCGGCAAGAATAATGGCCTCGTCAGAGCTCAATAAAGAAGATTTATCTGAAGAAGAAATATTTAATTTATTACAAAAAAGTTCTGAAGAAGATGTAAGAAAGAAAATTGGTTTCTGGGCTCAACCACTACCTACCGATACTGATCAGAGCTCTAATAAAATATACATAAGTAAGAAGTAATGTCAGAAGATCAAACTTTAAGTTGTAATTTTTGTGGAAAAAATCGAGAAGATGTTGAAAAACTTATCGCTGGACCTAATGTTTATATATGTGATGATTGTATAAAAATAAGTTACAATATTGTAAAAGAAGAACAATCTATAGATGTATTAGATTTAGATTTTAAAGATATACCAAAGCCAAAAGAAATAAAAGAGTATTTAGATGAATATGTCATGGGACAGGAATTTGCTAAAGAAATTTTAAGTGTAAGTTCATATAATCATTATAAGCGAGTATCCAATCAAATACAAGATATAGAATTAGATAAATCTAATATATTAATTTTAGGTCCTACAGGCAGTGGTAAGACTCTTATGGCAAAAACACTTGCTAAAAAATTAAAAGTACCTTTTGCAATGGCTGATGCTACTACATTAACCGAGGCTGGTTATGTTGGAGAAGATGTTGAAAGTGTTTTGGAAAGATTACTTACATTATCTAATTTTGATATAGAGTTAGCCCAAAGGGGTATAGTATTCATAGATGAAGTTGATAAAAAAGCACGAAGAAGTGAAAGCAATACTGGTACTAGAGATGTAAGTGGTGAAGGCGTACAACAGGCCTTACTAAGACTTATTGAGGGAACAACCACAAAGATTAAAGTATCATCTAATAAAAAGTTTAATGAGGATCATATAGAATTTGATACATCAAATATACTTTTTATATTAGGTGGAGCATTTGTTGGTATTGAAAAGATTATAGAAAAAAGACAAAAGAAGAAGACTACAATAGGATTCAATTCGTCCAGGCCTAGCATAGATAAAGAAGACAAAATATTGCAGGATGTTGTATCACAAGATATTATAGAATTTGGATTGATACCAGAATTAGTTGGTAGAGTTCCTGTGTTTGCTGTATTTGATCACTTGACAGAATCACAACTAGAGCTTATAATGACAAATATTAAAAACAATATTTTGATACAAATGAATGCTTTATTAAAATTAGATGATATAGATATAATATTCACTCCACAATACAAAAAGGATGTGGCTAAATTGGCATCTAAATCTAAAACAGGAGCAAGATCATTAAAAGGAATCGTTGAAAATTCTGTTATTAATTTAATGTACAGGATAGAGGAATTCAATGAAAAAGAAATAAAAACGATAAAATTCGATGCTTACCCTAACCATAAAGATAAATATCCTTTGTTAAAGATACAAAACGAATTTATGAGAGACACAAACTACAAACTATATAGAGGAATCAATGCCTAAACACAACGGCCCCTTCAAACCACAAAATTTTAATTCACCAAAGAAAATAAAACAACGTTCAGATGAAAATCATGTTAATGGTTCTCAAGTAGAAGTCCGTTATGATGATGTCAACGGTGCCATAAGAAGACTTCGTAAAGTTTTAGAACGAGCTGATAGACAAAAAGAATTAGCAAAACGCGAATATTATGAAAAGCCAAGTGCTAAACGTAAACGTAAACTTGATCAAGCGAAGAAACGAACTAAAAGAAAAGAAACAGAAATGATATCTGCAGGTGAATGGATGCCTACACCTAGAGTAGGGACTAAACATCTTAAAGGAAAACGTGAAAAACGTAAAGACTGGTTAGTAAAAGAAAAACTAAAAAGATTAAAAAGAAGAGGTAGATAATGAAAATTGCTGTGGTTAGCGGAGGCTTCGATCCACTACACTCAGGGCATATAAATCTACTAGAACAAGCGGCTAAGTTTGGAAATAAATTAGTTGTATTGGTTAACAGCGATGAATGGTTAACTAGAAAGAAAGGCAGGCCCTTTTTGCCTTTTGAAGAAAGATCAGTAATAGTACAACGTATGGACATGGTTGACAATGTGTATGCTGTTGATGATACTGATGGAAGTGTAACTAACGGACTTATACAAGTCCGCAATGCATTCGGACACGATCATGATTATGTATTCTGTAACGGAGGTGATAGAGGAAAAGATAACATACCCGAAATGTCAGTAGAAGGTTACACTTTTGAATTTGGTGTTGGTGGAGATAACAAAGCCAACAGTAGTAGTTGGATATTAAAAGAATGGAAGTATCCAACGGAACGCAGAGTTTGGGGCGAGTTTTCAGACTTGTTTCAGGACTCAGCAGTTAAAGTAAAAGAACTAATAATAGAACCAGGTAAAGGTATCAGTTACCAGAGGCATTTTAGACGTAGCGAATTATGGTTTGTTAGCAAAGGAGAATGTGTTGTTAAGCACGGTAGAGATACAAACAAGCCAGAAGAACATAATATTATAAATTTAAAAACTGATGAAGATATTCATATTAAAGTGGGAGAATGGCATCAAGTAGTAAATAAAAGTACAGAGCCATGTCATATTATAGAAATACAATATGGCGAGGAAACAACTGAAGACGATATAGAACGTTTAGAATATTATGACGGAGAATAAATGAGAGACTTAAACACACAGAGAGTATGCGAATTATTAAATGAAATAGTTGAATTGGAGATGGCAGGAGTTGTACGTTACGCTCACAGTTCACTAATGGTAACAGGACCTAACAGGATTCCTATTGTTGCCTTCCTACAAGAACAAGCAAACGAAAGTTTACAACACGCCTTGATAGCAGGTGAATATATCACAGGCTTTAACGGTCATCCTAGTCAAAACATTTCACATATTGAAGAAAACCACAACCATAGTGTAAACCAAATACTACAAGAAAGTTTGGATCATGAAATGGCGGCAGTAGACAAATATAAGGAACTTTTAACAGAAGTTGCTGATGCAAGTATTATGTTGGAAGAATATGCTAGAGGACAAATTGGCATGGAAGAACAACACGCCTTAGAGATAAGGAAGATGTTGATAGATTATAGTTAAATAGTACGAAATGTACTATATATAGTATATAAAGGTTGACAAAGACACAAGATATGCTATTATAAGAGAGTAAGAAATTAATCTTACACATTATAGGTATAGAATATGAAACATTTTTTATTAGGAATAGGCGTATTTGCAGGTATATTATTAGTAATGTATGCAATAGCAGGAGTATTAACAGCATTAACTTTAGACAAAGAAACAATAGGCACAATCTTTATGATTGGAGCATTGGCCTTTATAGCAAAGCCATTCGGCGAACTTACTGCATCATTATATAAATCAAATATAAAATAGTTGACAAACTAATACAACCTGTTATAATAAGTGTATGACAATGCATTTAGATAACAGGTTTTCCACGATCAATACTAAAAAGTATAAGGCTAAAATTACAAAAGGCAAACTTAAAGAGTTAGAACTTAGATGGCGTGAGCATAATAGATCTATGAAACGTAGGCACATGCATCACATGAGATATGACACACTACAAGAGTATATAGACTACTCTTATGGTACAGCATCTAGAAGACCAGACCCAAGAGACTACAGGCACTTTACAAAGTTACAGCCTGATATCAATTGGAGAGTAAACCATGATGCAGATCACAGAGAAAAGTATCCTAGTCTTATGGAACAGCAAATGAAAGACGGTACATTTAATAGTAAGAGCATGAGCCAGGGTACAAAGAAGGAGCCTATGATGTACACAGGTGACCTTATACAGGGTATTGCTACAATGCACAAGTCTAATGCAGTACCTGTAATGAAAGGCACAGATCAAGCAAAAGATATAGCAAGAATGAGAAGAGGATGAGCGAAGAAAAAGACGTCGGAAAAAGTAAAGGCCAATGGCATGGTGGAAAAGGTTCTGTGCAAAAGCCTAATGACCAAGATAAGTATGCTGAAAATTGGGACTTAATTTGGGGCAAAAAGAAAGAAGTAATAGATGAGTTTCCTGAGAGGGCAAGACCAGATGGTTTACTTTGGGAAAAAAATAAAGTTGAAAATACAAAAACAATAAGACTCTCTATCTGTGTAGAGATTGATGCTACAGACGATGAAGAATATAATGTTTTAATGAATGATGGCAAGGCTCTTAATAATAGAATCAAAGAAATTATTGCAGATTCTAAATATTTACCTGGCAAACTTGAAGGCGGTATTAATCTGTCTAATAATAAATTACCTATTATAAAGGAGAAAAAATGATAACAATACCAGATTTAATTGGATTCAGCGGTGTTGCATTGTTAATAGTAACATACGCAATGCTACAGTTAGATAGGATAGACCCTAAAGGGTTTTGGTACAGTTTTAATAATTTAATTGTAGCCATACTTGTAACTGTTAGTCTAGTATATACACCTAACCTAGCAAGTTTAGTAATAGAATTCTTTTGGTTTATTATAAGTGTATACGGTATCTACATGTACTTCAGGAGACGAGGTGAAGGTTAAGGTTATAGAAGCAGTTGTTAATGATGACGGTGATTATGATTATATCCATGACTCTGCAATGCATAACACTCTTGCAGAATTCTTTAAATGGTCAAAAGAAGCAGGCGTAAAGATTTCTTTTGAAAAAGAATATGATGATAGTGATTACAGTTTAAAATTAATTGTTTGGGCAGTTTTAGATAATAAAGAAGACTATGGGTATTTTAAATTAATGTTTAATGGTGCACCATTTAATAAAATGGATATAAAAACTGATAATGAATGGAGATTCATACATGGCTAAAGCAAGTAAAAGACAAGCATTTAAAGAATCACTTAGTGACACAGCACTAGCATTTGCTATGAATGTTCCTATAGGATTTTTAATTATAGAATTTGCTAACTGGATTGGAATCGTATCTACCACACAGTCAGAAAATATTCAATTAGTCATATTACAAAACATAGTGTTTACCACAGTTGCTATAATTCGTAAGACTTATGTAAGAGTTTGGTTCGAAAATAGGCGTCTAAAAAGGTTGACATAATACTATATCTATATCATAATAGTATTATGAAAATACAAAACTATATAGAAGACGGATTTAGTAAGGTATGTGATGTAATATTACATCCTGACAGAGACGATCAATGGTACTATGAGAATGTTGATTATAATTTCGTAGGCCCTGATAAAAAGAGTTGGCTATACTTTATTGTTAAAGATGATAACATAGTAAAGTGTGGTGAATCAGGGAATCCTTTACTACTTGAAACTAAAGATAAAAATCCTAGATGGAAAAAGGGAACTTTTAGTAGACTGGGAAGGTACATAAATGGTTGTACAACTGATACAGTTATTAGAGAGGAACTTTATTCTGCTGTAAAGAAAGGCAAAGTAAGTGTATGGGCAAAACAATTACCTGTTACTACTGTTACAGTAAATGTAATGGGAGAAGAGAAAATTGTAGAAAGATCTATACATAAAGACTTAGAAATGGTATATTTAGACCATTTTGTTACAGAATATGGCCAATTACCGCCATTAAATAAAGGCAGAAAATAATAAAAGGTTGACATAGGCCTTTAAAGTTGCTATAATATATACATATTAAGAAGTTAGGAGTAACACATAATATGAGAAAAATTAAAACAAAAAGAAATGCATTTAGATATAATGCTGATATTGAAAATCAGGCTATCCTAAGAGAACCAACATATTACGATATAGAAGGTAATATTAATAGGTGCAATATAAAAGATAGTGATGATGTTAAAGAAGCATTAAAAGAATTGAAGGCAAAACTTAATGGTGAAACTTTTAAACAAGAGCATTTTGGTAGATTAGATTATGTTCCTTTAAGTGAATTCTTAATAAATGATCAGATACAAAGAGAATTAGTTGAAAAACAAAACGCAAAAATTATAGCAAAATTTGATCCTAGAGCGGCAGAAACAGTTCAATGTTTTAAACATGAGGAAGGACCTAATAAGGACAAGTATAATACTTACGAAGGTTCGCAAAGACTTGCTGTATTAATGCTCTTATATTGGGAAGGTATTATTGACAAAGACTTTAAAGTCCTTACACAATGGTTCCCAGAATCCTTAATAGTACCTGGTTCAGATCTTGTAGGAGAAGCGGCCGCTAATAGATTATTTACAATTTGTAATACTGGCAAAGAACCTATATCAACTTTCTTTATGTATAGAAATAGAGTAGCAAATGTTAGACATTATAATAGTGAAGATGCCATTGATATTAGATATCATAAGGTACAGGAAGTGTTAGAGAAACATTCACTATGGCCTAGTAACAAAAGATCAGGGCAACGTAAGCCAGGAGAAGTTACTCACTTAGCAAGTATATTAGAAACTGCAAAAGTAGATGAAAACAATAGTGATGATGCTTTTGAAAAAGGGTTAGAAAATTTAGACTGGGTATGTAAAATGACTCATGAACATTTCCCAACAGATGAAGTTGATGGCAGTTTCACATTAGCATTAGGTAGATTTGCTGATGCTTGTCAAAAGAGTAAAGTTACAATTACTGAGGAACTGGAAAAAGACATAGTTGATTTAGTAAAAGAAAAGTTTGGTTCTCCTAAAGGATTTTATTTAGGTACTAAGAAGAAATTACATGCTTTCCAAATAGAAAACGACTTACCAAAAGCATGGAAAGATGCTTGTTTATTACCAAGACTTGTATTAGAATTAAAATATGTACAGGGCACAGAAGAAAAATTACCTAAGGTAAGTTCTACTGTAGAGTATGATTTTGGAGATGACATTGTATAATCATCATTTTTATATTAGAAACGACGGCGATCAAACAAGTTTTGGTATTACAAGTACAAGTTCATGTGGTCCAGAAGGATTTGATATTGAAGTCCCTTTAAGACGAGAAAAGAATTATCAAACACACATAGGACGTAGAGTAAGATTTGATTACATCTGGTCATGTGAATTTGAAGGGCCTATCGCAGGTTTAGAAAAAGAAGTTGCTAATACATTTGACGAATTATTAATTGTACTAGATGGAGAAAAGTTAGAGTTTATAGAACATGCTATAGACCCTGACGGAGAAGTTATTGATACTGATTATATTGTTGAAATTGTGCAAGAAATGATAGAAAATAAGTATCCTAGCATAATTTCCACCAGAAAATTGTAAAAATGGCTTGAAAATGGCCATTTTAACACTATATATTATAGACGTTAGATAAATAAATTTGCAAGAAAGAAAAGGCAAGGGCAAAAGGATCGTAAGTGAATTAAGTCTACTGCTAATTCAAGACTGCATGTAGAGTCAATGGAGATGATACACAAGGTAAGTGGACGGTAACTGAAACAAACCGAATGGTAACAAGGAAGTAGACCTACATTATGTATTAGGGGACTAGCAATAGTTCGGTAATACAGGAAGATTAAATCTTCAAAAGTGCTCGGGCTTTGCAATATAAGTCTTCAAAAGAGCACGGGTTTATTCATCCAAGATTAGAATGATGTGACTAAAATGGCAACATTCATAGAGCATTATCTTTTGGGGCAACCAACAAAGGACCTGAGATGGCAACATCAAAGGAAACCAAGAAGTTTGCCAAGTGTTGTGAGGAGATACAGACACGCACAAACGGAAACGACCTCACTCCGCGATCTTTTTATTCGCCATTAGGGTTTAAAAAGAACTAGTAAAAATAAATTAACTTGCTTTTTTAAGGAGATAATATCATGGTAAGCAAACAATTTCGTATCACTTCTGATACACTAAACCCACTATATAGAGCCACAGTCGGATTTGACAGACTATTCAATGAGTTCGAAACTCAAATGAATTCTGCAACAAATTCACAAGGCTATCCACCATACAACATCAGTAAAGACGGTGATGATCTGTATTCCATTACATTGGCTATTGCAGGATTTAAAAAGTCCGAAATAGATATCCAGTTGGAAGACGGTAACTTACTTATTACTGGTACCATTAAACCTGATGAGTCCGGATACATGGACGATGTTGAGTTTTTACATAAAGGTATTTCAGAAAGAGACTTTGTGAGAAGTTTTAAACTTGCTGAGTATGTGGAGGTTAAGAGTGCAAAACTAGAGGACGGTCTACTTAAAGTAGAATTATTTAGAAATGTTCCTGATGCACTTAAACCACAAAGTATTAAGATTACTTAAACTTTAACATAAATATAGGGGAGAGGGGAAATATACTCTCCCCACTTATATATTATGGCAAGCAAAAGTAATAAAAAGAAAGTAATTGTATATATGATACCTGAAGGTGAGTCCAGAGACCATCACACATATCATTACACAGCAGTAAAAACTAGAACACTCACTCAAGAGAACAGGAAACTTAAAATGAAAAAGTATAACCCTGTAAAAAGAAAACATGAGATGTTTGTTGAGGCAAAACTACCTAAACATCAAAAGTAATTCTTGACTTTTACTTAGTTTGACCGTATAATAAATGAAAAGGTTTATATGGCAAATACACAATCAGAAACAATTAACAGAACAGAATTAAGATTCCCTGGAAAATATAATGTAGTCGTTGTCAACGATGATTATACTCCTATGGAATTTGTTGTGCAAATATTAATTGAAATATTTAATAAATCATTAGAAGAGGCACAAGACCTCACTATGCAAGTACATGATAATGGTAAAGCAATTGCAGGTACTTACAACAGAGAACTTTCAGAGCAAAAGAAATCAGAAAGTGTTCATGCCAGTAGAGAAAACGGATATCCTTTGACCATACTGGTAGAAAAAATTGACTGATCTTCATTCCATAGAGCAAAATAAATATACTGCTGGGTTTATTACAGACACAGAAACAGATAGTTTTGAGCCAGGATTGAATGAAGAAATTGTTAGAAGGGTAAGTGCATTAAATGACGAACCAGAATGGGTAACAGAGTTTAGACTAAAAGCATTTGCACATTTACAAACAATAAAAGAACCTACATGGGCACATGTCAATTATTCACCAATAGATTATCAGGCATTAAGTTATTACTCAGCACCAAAGTTTCGTGACAAAGACGATATACCACAAGAGATTTTAGATACATTTGACAAGTTGGGTGTACCCTTGCACGAACGTGATGCATTACTAGGTATTGAAAGTAAAGATGATAACAAAATACCGACAGTAGCAGTTGATGTAGTATTTGATAGTGTGAGTATTGCTACAACATTTCAAACAGAATTAAAGAAACATGGCATTATATTTTGCAGTATAAGTGAAGCCATAAAAGAACACCCCGAACTCGTAAAAGAGTATTTAGGTACTGTTATCCCTTATAAGGATAACTACTTTGCTTGCCTAAATAGTGCTGTCTTTACTGACGGCACCTTTTGTTATATTCCAAAGGGCGTAAGATGTCCTATGGAATTGAACACATACTTCCGCATCAATGCTCGTAATACAGGACAGTTTGAAAGAACACTGATTATAGCAGATGCGGACAGTTATGTTAGTTACTTAGAAGGTTGTACTGCACCAGCATATGATGAGAACACATTACATGCGGCTGTAGTAGAACTCGTAACACACGACAGGGCAGAGATTAAATATTCAACAGTACAAAATTGGTATCCAGGAGATGAGAATGGTGTTGGTGGTGTACTAAACTTTGTGACAAAGAGAGGTATTTGTAAAGGTGAAAGTAGTAAAATTAGTTGGACACAGGTTGAGACAGGTAGTGCCGTTACTTGGAAATATCCAAGTTGTATATTACGAGGCGACAATAGTGTTGGTGAGTTCTATAGTGTTGCGGTAACAAAGGGCAAACAAATGGCAGATACAGGAACAAAGATGCTACATGTAGGTAAGAACACCAAGAGTACCATTATATCCAAAGGTATAAGTTTTGGAGATAGTTCAAACACTTATAGAGGCCAAGTCCGTATTGGTAAAACTGCTGAAAATAGTAGAAACTACACACAATGCGACAGTTTAATGTTAGATAACAGTAAGGCCTTGACATTACCGGTGGTTTCGCAGTATAATAACAGTAGTATAGTTGAGCATGAAGCAAGTGCTGGAAAGTTATCTGAAGAAGCATTATTTTATTTGCAGAGCAGAGGACTAGATGAAGAGAACGCAGTTAATCTAGTTGTAAATGGTTTCTGTAAAGATGTATTTCAAAAGTTACCACTTGAATTTGCCGCAGAGGCAAATAAATTACTTAGCGTCACACTAGAAGGAGCAGTTGGATAATGAATGTAGAAGAAAAAATTAAGGATATGATCAAAGATAATAAAACAGTTTTATTTATGAAAGGATCTCCTTATGAACCAAAGTGTGGATTTTCTGCTAGAACTGTTCAAGCATTAATTGAATGTGAAGCAGAGTTTTCTTACATAGATATATTAGAAAATCCAGATGTAAGAGCAACATTGCCTAGTGTAAGTGATTGGCCTACATTCCCACAATTATTTTTTAATGGGGAACTATTAGGAGGCTGTGATATAATTACAGAAATGCATACGACAGGCGAATTAAAGAAAGTATTAACCGAGGAATCTAACTAATGTTAGTCACACAAGAATTTTCTATTAAAGCAAATGATGAAATAATTCTAGAAGATATAAACCTAGACTTTGGTCCAGGTATACATATCATTATGGGTCCTAATGGAGTAGGAAAAAGTACCTTTGCTCATGCTCTCATGGGTAATCCTAAATATGAAACAGACGGTGCAGTAGAATTCTTTGGTAAAGATTTATTAGCAATGGAAACACATGAAAGAGCACAATCAGGAATGTTTATGAGTTTTCAAAATCCAACACCTATATCAGGATTAAGTAACTTCCAATTTATGAAACAATGTTTAGATGCAAAACAATCTGATATGAATATTACACAAAAATTAAGTGCCTTTACATCACATGTAAATGAACTAAATTTAGATCAGGGTTGGGATAAAAAACAATTGAATGTAGAAGCAAGTGGTGGTGAGAAAAAGAAAAACGAACTAATACAAATGCTAATGTTAGATCCTAAATGTGCTATACTTGATGAACCCGATAGTGGACTTGATATAGATGCTTTGCAAACTCTTACTAAAACTATTGAAGAATTTACTAAACATGATAAGATTGTTATTATCATAAGTCATTATGAAAATCTTATAAGAAATCTTAATGTTGATACAGTTACAGTTTTAGGCAAAAATAAAATTGTTAGGGGCGATGTTGAGTTGGCTTATAGTATTTTAGATGAAGGGTTTAGTGCAATTGGATAAAAGTTTATCATATACTTTATTAGAGCTTCCTAATCTAGTAAATATTGGAATTAGAGATAATCTTTTGACTTCAAAATCAAAAGATAAATGGTTCCCTGAATCGTCTGACGATTGTTTTAAAAGTATTAAAGAAAATAATCCTTTACTTAATACATTTTATAGAAATATGAAAATTGATAGTCTTAAAACTCATATTAATACAGCATCAGATACAAAAAATAAAAAAATATGGGACAACAATCAGAATACATTTGATATAATTCTTGATGAGGGTAAAGTACATTACCCGAATTATTTAGAACAAGACAAATCCATAAGTGTTATGCAACCATTTAAAAAATATATGAATTTTAATAAGTATCAACCCTACTTTCAACCACGTGGTAGGCTAAGTGATTTATGTACATTAAATTCTATAGGACCAATAGGCGTAAAGTTTACAAAGAATACAAAACAGGATGTATCAATATGTTATGCTAATACATTTGACGATAAAGATTTATCTTGTATAACAGCAATAATAGAAATAGGAAAAGGAACAAATTTAGTATTAGACGAATATTTTGAAAACAAGAAAGACAGTATAAAACTTTATAATATTGTTTATTTAATAAAAGAAGGTAGTAGTGTTACAATTAATCGTAAGTATGATCTAAATGATAAAGACAATAGTGCTAGTATAGTTGAAAGCAGAGTTATACAATTTCCTAACAGTAAATTTACATTAGACGTTACAGGTGAGGGCAGTAAACATACACAGGATATTGTGGATTTAGAGATATATAATGATTGTTATACAAACATATTGGGCACATTTAATTGCTTTGATAAGTCTATAAATAATATGTATGTAAATCTAGATCACAAAGGTGAAAATAGTTTTAGTAGAGTAGACGTAAGAAGTATTATAGATGATCAGGCTCACAGTAGTTTTTTAGGCTCAATAAATGTAGAAAAATCTGCCACTGGTGTTGATGCAGAGTTGTTTAATAAGAATTTGTTATTAAGCAATACAGCAACAGTATTTACAGAGCCACAACTAGATATTAATACCAAAGAAATTAATTGTAAGCATGGTTGTACGGTAAGTAATATAGACAAAGACCAATTATATTATTTGCAAACAAAGGGTATAGATAAATTTACAGCAGAGGAAACAATCAAAAGATGCTTTTTAACAATATAAAATCGGAATTCCCCACTTTAATTAACAGTGAGTTAGCATATTTTGATAGTGCGGCCAGCACACAAACACATCAAAAAGTTTTAGATCGTATGAACAAATATTATGAACATGAAAGATGTAATGTTCATAGGGGAGACTTTAAATTAAGTCAGGATGTATCTAAAGATTGTGATGATGCAAGACATTTAGTAGCAGGGTTACTCAATACTACAGATGATAATATAATGTTTACTGGAGGAGCCACAGATGGTCTTAACATGGTTGCACATTGGCATAAGAATTACCCAGTAGTTATTATCAGTGAAGCAGAACATACCGCAAACATACTACCATGGTTAGCACAAGGCAGAACAATAGAAAATGGTAAACTAGTAGTTTTACCCGTAGAAGAATCAGGTTACATTGATCCAGATAAAGCAAATGAGGTTTTCAGAAAGTATCCTTATGCTTTTTGTAGTTTGGTTTCCACTAGTAATGTAATAGGCATAACAAATAATCTTAAAAAAATTATATATTATGCACACGAGCATGGTATAAAAATATGCTTAGATGCTTGCCAAACTATAAGCAGTCATGAGATAGATACAAGTAAAATATTTCCTGATTTTGTTGTTGGTAGCGGACATAAGATGTTTGGCCCAACGGGTATAGGATTTTTATATAGTAGACTAGGGTTTGATCTGTATCAGCCTTATAGGCTAGGTGGCGGTACAGTTAATACATATAACTTTAATGGAAATATAGAATTTTATGAAGGGCCTATTAAACACGAATCAGGCACACCAAATATTGCAGGAATATTAGGTTTAGGAATAGCCGCTGAATATATTAAATTTATAGGTTACGAAAACATTTCACAAAGACTTAAAATTGTAGAGGACTATCTTTCTGAAGCAGGATTATTTGAGATACCAGAATTAAAATTAAGCCATAGATTGGATTCCAAAGATTGTAGGAATGTTTTTAGTTTTGTAACAAACAATTTACATCCTAGTGATATAAGTGCATTTGTTGGTTTAGACGATGTAGCAGTCAGAGTAGGAAAGGTATGTGCTCATCCTATTGTAAATAAAATTAGTAATGGTAAAGGCATATTCAGAGTAAGCACACACATATATAATACTAAAGAAGATTGTGATAAACTTGTAGAGTCTATATGGAAATCGATAAAAAAACTAAGTTAGAAGAACAGATACGCAGTAATCTGCGTAAAGTTGTTGATCCTGAGATAGGAATCAATATTGTCGATCTTGGACTGATTTATGACATACAGGTAAATGAAGAATTAGACGCCCACGTTACTATGACATTGACTGCACCAAACTGTCCATTTGGAGAGATGATCATGATGGAATCAGAATTTGCAGTAAGAAGTGTAAAAGAAATAAATCTTGTCAATATAAATTTAACCTTTACTCCACCTTGGAATCCTGACCAACATGTATCAGACGAAGCCAAATATCAGATGGGTATTTTATAAACATTTATAAATATACTTTTTAAAATATAAAGAACGGAGAAATAGATGTCATTTGATTTAAGAGCACCAGACGTAGTATTTAATACAAGAGTGCAAATAGATGAAGCACCTGGATTTGAATTCAGAAAACTTAGTACGCAGGAAATATTTTCCGGCAGGAGAGTTGTTGTGTTTGGACTACCTGGAGCATTTACTCCTACATGTAGTTCAACACATTTACCTACATTTGATGCATATTTTGATGAGATATGCAAGAATAATATAGATGATGTTTATTGTATAAGTGTTAACGATACGTTTGTAATGAATGCATGGTTTAACAATTTAGATGTAAAGAACGTAAAGGCATTACCGGACGGAGCAGGAGAGTTTACTCGTAAAATGGGCTTTCTCGTAGACAAAACCAACATAGGTTTTGGAATGCGTAGTTGGAGATATGCTATGATTGTAAATAATGGAGTAGTAGAAATGCTATGGGTTGAGCCTGGGATGGACGACAATGTTGACGGCGATCCATTTACAGTCAGTGATGCTGATACTTGTCTTAAATGGTTGGAAGAAAATAACTAACGTATATATTTGCTTCTGACGTTTCAGTGACAATATAATCGCCCACAGTTTCAAAGCCAAATTTAGTATAGGCTGGCAGGGCGGTTTTTCTTGGAATGCTCCATAACATTTCACACCCTTCAACTTTAGCCTGATGTGCAGTCATTAGGAATAACATTTGAGCAACACCTCTTTTTCTATACTCAGGGTCTACCCATATGCCTCTACTACGATATTGCTCGTCAGTAGTTCTGTGTCCTGAGTTTACACCTACAAGTTTATTGTCTATATAGGCTCCCAAGAATGTTGCAGGGTAATCAAATATATTCATGTCAATAGATTGAGGCTTACCTTCAAAAGGCCATGTCATTGCACTATGACTTTCAATAGCACTAGTTCGATTTGGCCATAATTCTGTTTGCCATATGTCTTCTATAGTTTTGAACTCTATCCGTGATATTTGCATACTACTATTTAGTTTGCGATAAATACTGAGCATACAATAATAGACTCACAGAGATGTTAGAAGAAGAACAAAGTATTTGGAATAATAATAAAATTAAATTTGATGCAGAAGAATTTAATTGGAACGAATATTGGCTTAAAGAATCTCAAAAAATATTTCCTGAAATAACTAATTTAGAAACACTTCATACTATATTAGACCCTTACCAGATTAACGAGCTGGGACAAAAACTACAAAAGATATCATTAACTTCAGACTTTGTAGAAAAGATAGATAATTTTTGTGCAAGTGTATGTTCGTTTGTAAGTGAAGAGTTTATGATTCAAAAGTCTATTAATATAAGGATAGTTATCCCTAATCAAGAAAAAGCCGGCAGACTCCTATCATTCCATAAAGACGGATGGGTTGGTAATGGCATGGGTGTAAAAAATATATGGGTGCCTATTACAAACCCATATGATTCTAATAGCCTACAGATTTTATCCCATGAGGATTCAGATAATATATCTAAATTATGTGTAGATCAGAAATGGTCAAGCAAAAAAATACAACAAGAATGTAGGAAACTTTCCATACCATTAGATATAGATTTAGACGAAGCATTTTTATTCAGTTCTAATAATATACATGGTAATGTAAATAATGATACTGATGTTACCAGAGTTAGTATGGATTTCAGAATATTAATTAAAGGTGAAAGTTTTTACAAGAAATTACCTGCAGGATATTTTAGAATGAAGGGCGATTCGTTTGAAGAATTAAAACCAGATCTAAATAGAACATGGGTAACCTATGCTGGTTGGAATTCTAAGTACACGGAAAGTATACCGGTATATTTACAAAGAGACTTTATAAACAGATTATGTAATAATCTAGGTATTAAGTCCAATGATTATAAATTTGAATTAGAGTTTATGGATTGGTTTCCTGAACTACAAGCCCACATTGAGGAACCATCTATTGAAGGAATAGTTATGTATTCTCTTTACGCATTACCCGATAATCCTTTTACAAGGCACAAACTTTTAAAATCTGCAATTGATAATGGTACACATATCTTATTTGCTAATGAGGACTTGTATTTTAAAGATGATAAAGATTTAAATAAGATTACTCGCATTTTTCAGTTTTACGAAAACAACAAATCTATAGTAGATACATTAGGACATATTTAATGAAATATCATATAATTTATAAACCAGGCGATGTAGTTAGTTATACTACAAATTATACAAAAGCACAGACACCAGATCAAATAATAGATCCTGATTTTATGTTACATCAACCAGATACACAGGTCGTAACTTGGGAATTAAATGATTTGCCGCTAACACAGAAGTTTATAACTAATTATAAAAGTACTATACAAGATTATATTGCTAATCCTACAAATGAGTTGAATTACGCATACGATTTGTATAATCAGCCTACAGAAGAACCGGCATTGAGATCTAGAAAGGTAATGAACGACATCATAGACAAATTTAATAATTTAGAATGGGGTTGGTTTAAGATAGAAGATAAATTTAGATTAGATACAGAAAATATAAACAATGTAAAAATAAAAGAACTTAATATACTACATGATATATTTGAAAATAACTTACCTATATTAATTGAAAAGCATAGCAAGGGCGAAGTGTCGTCAAGTGACATGGAAATATGGTACCTCAACTTTCAGACTATTAATATGATGGTACATTATAATGAGAAACTTCATAACTTTGTTGGTAAAGATAATGAGGAGTGTAGGAAAAAATTAGCATCATTACATCCACATTACTTTACAGCATTAAAAATGGACTATACAAGTATGAGTCGAGGGTTTGGTGTTGATCAATCACACAACAAAGATCCTTTTTATTCGGTTCCAATGGAGCCTGAAGACTATAAAGATTTTACATATCAAAAACCTAAAGGATGGCTTGAATTAGATTTTGGAACTGTAGGTAAAGACTTATTATCATGTAGTTGGACAGATGATATAGAACTTATTAGGAAAGGAGCAGTATCACAACAACTTTTCCACCACCCATGGGTAGCATTTGGATGGGTACATTTTGAAAATGATATACATCATACAAATAATTTAGACAATGAATATTTGAAATGGTTAGAAGATAACAATGTAGGTTCTTATATTGATTTAGAAGATCCTAAGTTTACACCAGGAAGACATATGTTAGGACAATGTAGTAATCTGGATATAGATAATCCTAGAGATTTTATAAATCAAGTAATTAACAAAACACCTAAAATTGCAGGTATAATTCTAACTGACGATGACAATAAAAGTATTCTATAATAACGAACCTAATAAAAATTTAGTACCACACACGTCCGGAGTGGATGTCTGGCATGATAATATTGAGGGGAACTTTACTGGGTATACAGGAATCGGAGATATATTAAACACATTAGGTATATCTTTTGAATGGTCTAATGATATAAATGATTCTATTGCTTTTGTAAATGTAGGTAGTCTTAATCATAAGTCCGAAGAGTTCATGCAACTGTGCCAAGATACAAGTGATACATATGAAAAGGCTGTCATATTATCTACTCAGGAACCATGGCAAAAAGAATATGTAGATAATTTTTTGCAAAAGTTTGAAAATTTATTCTTTATGGACACGTCCACGCCTCTTTATGCTGGAGAAAGATATCACAAAAGATATATGCCTTTTCCTTTTATAATTACAAAATTTTTATCTCCAAGATCGCAAGTGAATGTTATACACCCTAGTATATCATATGATAAACAAAAATATTTTTTTAATTGCCTGATGTATAATTGGAGAATAGACAAACATGTTTTATTTTCAATATTGAAATCGGTAATTAGTAATGCTAAACAAGACTCCGGAGATCTAGTTGATGAGAATATAGTTACATATAAGAAAATACAAAACAATAATGATGTGGACTTTAAATATACTAATACTATAGATCACAAACCTCAAATAATTAAACTTATGCAAGAAGGTTTAAAAGAATTTGAAGATTTATTTTTAAAAGAGGAAATAGAATTAGGTAAAAAACAATTTAATAGCACATTCAGAGCAATTCCTAAGTATGTATTTGACGATACATTTTTTAGTTTAATTTGTGAGTCTTTTTCTGGTTCTACATTTACCAATGTATTTGATGAAATACAGCAAAAACAAAGTATAGAATTTATAGATAGTAGACCTTTAATAAGTGAAAAAAGTATTTTACCTATATTAAATGGACACCCGTGGATTGCCTATGCAGAAATAAATTTTCATAAAACAATGAAACAGTTAGGCTTTAAAGTACATGACGAATTATTTAATTTTGAATTTGAGGAAACTATATGTCCTCTGGTTAGAGCCGAAATTTTAGTACATCAGGTTAATAACCTAGATATCGATTATATTGCTGAGCAGGTTAGAGATCATAAATCAGAAACAAGAGAAAAAATTATACACAATCAAAATTTATTATTAAATAAAAATAGTTTATTGTGGAACGATTTAGAATATCTAATGCTGTCATACTTTGAGGATTTTTATGAGCTATAATCTGTATCATAATTCTTCCCCTGAACGTAATATAGTTAAAAATTATTTAAGTAAGGCTGATCCTTCGTTTGTGTGGAACGATCATGACAACTATTCCGTATCATATAATAAAACAGACGTACATGAGATGTTTAATGTTTTAGGTATAGACTATAACTGGACCGATAATGATAAAGATTCTCTGAAATTTATTAATGTGGGTAGCATACCCCCTAGCTCAGATCGATATAAGAACATTTTAATAAAGGCATCTGAGCAATACGATAAAGCAGTAATATATACATCACAAGAACCTTGGCAGTGGTTCCATTTAGAAAAAGAAATAGAAAAGTATCCTAATTTAATTTTTATGGATAACTCTGTATATTTGCAGGGCAAACAGTATCACGAAAGATATAAACCATTTCCATTTATGATTTGTCGAATGGGTTCTATACAATCTAATACTATATTAACGTATCCAAATTTAACATACAATATGCCTAAATATAAATTTAATTGTCTAATGTACAATTGGAGAATTGAAAAACATGTAGCAATGGCGTATCTACAAGATAAAGATATGGTCAATAATAATTTAATAACTTACCGAAAGCCTTCCCTACATAAAGTACATGCAAATGATTTACGACAAACATTAATGGATTATTTTATTTCGTATGGTTCTGAACTTGATGTACATAGAACTAGAATTAAAAATAGGGCAATAGATATGTTAACCACAGCACAGGATTACACTTTAGATGAGGACATACAATTACTACCACAGTTCTCAGAAATTAATTCATCCTTAAGAGCATTGCCAAAATATGTATACGACGACACAGCATTATCCTTTGTAATAGAGAGTTTTAGTGGCTCAGTTTTTAATGCAGATAATAAAGACGATGGTGTATTTAAAGATCATCAGGCATTTATCACAGAAAAAACATTGTATCCGTTAATGAATGGACACCCGTGGATAACCTTTGGAGAGCATGGCTTTCACAATACAATGGAATATTTTGGATTTCATGTACATGATGAGTTATTTGATTTAAGTTTTGATTCGAATCATAATGCTCTTCTACGTCTAAATCAATTAACAGAGAATATAAAAGAAATAGATTTAAAAAAGATTAAAGAGCAGACTACAAACTACCAATCAGAAACACACAAAAAGATTAGACATAATAAATACCAGTTGTTCAATAAGAATAGTATGTTATGGAAAAAACTTAGGAATCAATTTATCAGATATTTAGAGGAAATAAAAGAATTATGAAGCAACAAAAATTACTACCACAGTTAAGAGCACCAAGTGATGATTATGTTATTGTTACTGCATTGCCATCTGAATTACCAGAAGCATTACCGGAAAACTTAATATTCACAGGTGTAGGAAAAGTAAATGCAACACATTATTTAACAAGGTATTTAGAAAGACACCCTGAAGTAAAAACTGTTATAAATTATGGCACGGCAGGAGGAGCCCATGGTGTTAAGATGGGGGAAGTAATTAGATGCTCCACATTTATACAAGGCGATATGGATTGCGGAGAACTTGTAGGAGGCCAAGGTATTACTTTTGGCGACGATGACATTATAAAAGACGTACTACAATTTGGAGATGATGGTATGATATGCCGTACCCAAGATCAATTTGTAGATGATATAGATGGTTTAGATTTATTAGAGCATCTGATTTTAGGTAATAGATTTAATTGTTTAGATATGGAAGCATTTGCATTAGCAAAGGTCTGCACAATGATGAATAGGGATTTTATTTGTTATAAGTATATCAGTGATGGTGCCGATGAAGACGCCGACGGTGATTGGCAAGACAATGTTGCAAAAGGCGAACCTCTTTTCTATGACATACTTAAAAAACATCATTTATATCAATATATTTCATGATTACTGTCTTTACAACATGGCGCTCTGCAAGTTCTAGATTTTGCTCACAATTAGTAAGAGATAATCCTCAATATGTAGGACAAGGAGAGATATTCCATGAAAAGTATAAAAATTTAAATGTAAGACCAACTCTAAATAAATTATCAACTAAACAATCTATAATTAAGGTAATGCGTATCATATCAGAGTGCGGGACAACCCTACTTTACTAAAAAACATATTAGAAATAACTGAGAGGCCTATTTTCTTAATTAGAAAAAACTTAGATGAAGCCATTCAAAGTTATTATGTAGCAAAGTATCTACAATTGACAGGAAAGTTTAAAGGAGAGTGGCACGATGAATGGGACGAACCTATGCATATTGAATTTGATAGGAATATTTATAATAAATATATTTCATTGTACCAACAAGAATTGTATTGGTTATCTGATTTATATCATGATTTAGATAAAAAAGAGTTGGTGTGGTCAGAAGATTATATGCGTAGTACAACTGAGAAAAAATATAATAGACCAGTTATATGGGACAGAAATCCTGGTTATTGTAATATAGATGTTGAGGAATTATTTTAGTTATAACTAACTAATACAGTTGCATTGCCCTGTGTACTTGTACCTGCTGTTACATATACCTTTAGTGTATTATCTGCATCAACGGCATTAGTATATACATAACTTGGACTGATAGTAAATGTTCCTGTCTCACTTAAATCAACATAAGAGTTAGTCATTAATCTACTAGTACTGTTGTCATCACCTACTGTAAGCTCAGTCGTACCATCAAATGCTGATGTTACATTTACAACAACACTTAAAGGTCTTGAACCTGAACTAACATCTCCTAATGTTACATTACCACTATTGAAAGTAACGTCTGCACTTAATGTTGCGGCATCACTTCCTGAACTATCTTTTGTACTTATTAACGTTAGATGTCCTGTTGATGTTGGGTTGTCCTGTTTAGCAAGATAAACAGAGTATTCTCCGTCTGCATCTGCGGCAACTTCAATTATGTCGCCCTCATTAATATTTGAATCTGCATACACGGCCGCTAAATTTGCCTTACGAAATGTAACACTGGCTCCTGAAGCATCTGCACCTATACCAAAAGATCCAACATACTTAGCACCAGCAACATGAATAACATTACTTGTGCCTGTACCTATTGCTGAAGGTAAGTTAGTACCGATAAAGTTAAGAATGCCTGATTGGTAGTCAAAGTACCATTGGTCATCATTACCTGAACCTGTTTCAAATAGTTGCGTACCATTTGTTTGTGGATTTGCTTGTCCACTAGCCGCGGCATATACCTTCAATTGATATGTAGAACCGAACCCTGGTGCTACCCAATTAGTAACATTTGTTTTCCAAGTTCTATTGTCCGATGCTGTTGTGTCTTCAGCAGTTTCTAATGCACCACTTACTGAATCTAAATAAACATGTATTATACTACTATTGGCAGTAGGCATTACCCCAGGTATACTGCTAGATTGAGACCAAATCTGATTTGTTTTAACAACAAACTCACTTGTTATTGCTTCATTAGGTGCAAATTTATTAGAATTAGTATCTGTTTTTGCTTTACCGAAACCGACTTTTTTCCAAAGTAGATCAACCTTTTGACTATCTGATATTGCCATTATTCTATACTCAATGCTGTTAATGAGTCGCCTGACTCAAGTTTTATTCTGATTAAAATCTGGTTGCCAAATGCACCAGTACCATTTTGATCACCTAATGTTAATGTAAATGTATCGTTGCTATAAGTTGTATTATCAATTATCCTGTCCCCAGAAGTAAATGCACAACCGTTTGAACCGTTACCGCCATTGCCTGTGTCTGCACCGGGTGTTCCAGACCCACCATAAGTATTTCCTGCATCTACCCAACCATTTAGTGTACTTGCACTATCAATTGATGTACCAGGCGCCGCTACAAAGAATCCACTAACCTTTCCTGTTAATCTTACAGTAAAGTTAGCCATTGCTGTTCTTCTAAATGCAAAAGTAAAGTACTGAGCTCCACTTCTGCCTGTGTTCAAGTCTGGCCCTGCTGGCAAATACCCTGAACTTAAATCTGTTGTAAAGTGTGACAATGTTCCAAAACGTGTTACTGCTTCTTGTGTTCCTGCTATAGTTTGTGCTCCACTCCATACACTTCCTGTATAGTAGTTAGTTGAACTACTGAAACTTGGATTATCACTACTTGGGAAGCCTGTGATTCTTAATCCATCGTCATCATGTGTAGCACCTAAACTATCTGCTACTGGTATGTTTTCATAAACACCTGAGCTACTGTTTTTAGCCTGTATTTTAGTGCCTGTAAACTCTGCATAAGAACCGTTACCGTTAACATTATTCATTCTTGCTTTAACTTGTTCAACACCAGTACCACCTGCACCTACGTTTACTGTTATGTCACCTATTGTATATTTGTTACCACTGTCTTTACCTGTATTGGCAATTGGTACACCACTACTAAGGAATGTACTTGAACCGTCTACTGCACTATAACTATGACCGGCAGTACTAATGACACTACCTGATGTACTTTCAAAGTTTGTTCCGTTTGTTACATCAAAAGGTGTACTGTCGTTTCTATATGTTTGACCTATCCAATTGTAAACTTGTACACCACTTAGTGTTAGTGTAGCATCGTTTGTATAGTAAGGAACACCTGATTCGTATGCTAGTGTTCCTGCTCCGCCTTGGACTAATGTTGCCGCACTCATATCTACTGTTGGTGTACTTGTAACATCATCTTTTACAAAACTTACAATGTTTGTATTACCTGTTTCAGTATGTTGCATTTTAAAACTGTGTGAACCTGTTGCTAAATCCGTAGATGTTACGGAAAGTTTAGCCTTAAATCCTTTATACAAGCCTGGTGAATAAACACTTGAATTAAATGATGTTGAGGACCCTGAACTATTTAAGAATTGGTAGTCGCTTTCTGCACTTACTGTTAAATTACCATCAGAGCCTATATCTGTTCCTGATGTATTATTAATTGTTCCGCTCGATACACCATCAATAATTGCATTAATATCGCCTGAGTCTCCATTGTATGAAAAACTACTTAGTGTTGCTGATTCTGTATTTGTACCTGCACTTGTTGTTGTGATCCTAGTTACACTTGAACCTACTGATACTGAGTCTTCTGCACTATTATCAGTATAACTATGTGCTAAACGAGGACTTGTGCCTTGACTGCTTTCATCAAACGATAATGTTTTACTACTTAATCCATTTGGTGCCGCAATACTTGGGTTATAAACTTTTAATATATCTGTTGTTGTACTACCTACCTCACCTGGGTCAGCAGTATTATGAGCAGTTTGTTGTAATGTAATTGTTCTTACTGAACTACCACTGTCTGCGGTATAAGTATGACTTGCTCTTGCTTGTCCAACGTCACCTGCACCACCGGAACTTACTGAAGTATTAGCACTACCATCGCCCCAATTAATTTCATATGTACAAGTTGCTGAACTTGAATTTGTTGTTGTATTTTCTAAATAAATTGTTTCACCTGCATCTATTTCTCTACTATTACCTGTCAATGCTGAACCGCCTGTACTTGCTGAATATAAGTCAAAGTCTGCTACAGGCGTTGCTGTATATAAAGTAACATAACTTGTTCTTGTGCTAGATGCTGTGCTTCCTTCACTACCACTTACAGCATTATTATTAAATGCAGTTACAGTGATATCATAAGGGGAATTAGTATTGTCAGTATATGTATGACTTGGGGTACTATCTGATGTTGCTGTTGTAGTATCTCCGTCTCCCCAACTAATTGTGTATCTATTAGCATTACCAACAACACTTGTTGTTAGTGTAGTAGTAAGAGGGTTACCGCCAGTTAGTGGTGATGCTGTAAAAGAAACACTCTTTACAAAAGTATCATTACGAACATTCTCTAATGCTTCGTTTAGATAGTCAATACCATCTGAAATTTTTGTTGTGGTAGTTAGAGTTTGTAACGCACCGTCAGTATAACTACTGTCAGTTGCCGCACCTAGCTCTAATTCTGCTCCGGATTGGCCTGATGCACTAGCATCTAACTGTGCTTTAGTAACTAGATCTGATGAGGATACCGCATTTGCACCACTTATTGTTGTTAGGGCTCCGCCTACACCTGTGACACTAAATGCATCGGTATCTGTATTACCCAATAACTTTGGTCCGTTCTTACCTAATTGTACATTGCCTCCAACGCCAATTAACCCGTAATTAATTATATTTGCCACTAAATAACTCCTATGCTATACTCGTATTTATGTAATGTTGACAACTTACTAAAACTATAGTATAATTATAAAATGGTAACTGTAAATAGAAAAATGATGATTTTAGAGTCCCTTGCATCAGCATTGGGAGAAGAATCTGTACCTAAAATTACAACTAAAATATTGGCGCAAAGAAGCGATGTAACTGAAGCGGCTTTATATAAACATTTTAAAGGAAAGAACGAAATATTCTTAGAATTATTTAAATTTATAGAACAAAGTATAACTGATAAACTTTGGGAAATACGGAACCAACCTGTATTAAATTATCAAAAAATTAAAAACATATTTAATTTTATGATTATATTTGTTGAAAAGAATCCAGGTTTCGCTAGATTATTAACCAGAGAATCTTTAACAGCAGATGAAATAGATATAATTGATAAAGTTGAATTTTTGTTTGCAAATTTAGAGAAAGAATTTATATCATTAGGTGTTGAACCATTAAAGTCAAGATTCTTAATTATACAAATACAAGGAATGTATTGTGAATTCATAAGACACGGATTTAAAAATAATATGTCTCAATCGCTGGAATATAATTACAGACTCATAGAAAATGCATTAAGATGAAATATCTAATAATAGGCGATGTTCATGCTGACTTTAAACCATTTCAAAAAGCAGTTCAATACGCACAGGAAAACGACTTGCATTTAATTAGTGTAGGAGATCTTATTGATGGTGGCCCTGATGGTGCAAAGTGCTGTGAAGTTATGTTAGACTTACTTAAACAAGGTAAGGCTAGTATGGTAAAGGGAAACCATGAACACAAAATAATAAGATATATAGACGGAGCAAATGTTATACTTGGTCCTCCAAACATTGTAACTACAGATCAATTTGAGGAAGAGGGCGGAGAAATCTTTAAGCAAGACTTCGAAGATATTGTAAGACAATATTGTGAGGATTTCCTTCAACTATCAGATACATTGTTTGTTACACATGCAGGTATGGAGCCAGACTTTTGGAGAGCAATAGACCAAGGAGATGACTTTACTAAGAAGATGCAGAACACAATGATGTTTGGTCAAGCAGATTACAACAAAACATTTGAACACAAAGGGCAGTTGTATCCTTTTAGAACCTACGACTGGAAGGATTCAGTACCAGCAGGCATTACATTGTTTGTTGGACATGATCCTGCACCTTTAACAGGTGAGCCTGACTTTGATAATTTTCAATCAGAGCCTTTAGAATACATTAACGAAAACGGCGGTAGAATTATATGGTTAGACTGTGGCGCCGGTAAAGGTGGTAATTTATATGGTTCTGTGGTAAATAGTACTGATAAAACTATAGAAGAATTTATAAATTTTAGTTAAATGATAGATTATATTTTTTACATAATACTTATTATATTTTTATATTTAATTTATTATGACAATAATAATAGGCCAAGGCATTGAAACTTAACTATAAAGACTGCGGGAAAATAGGATTTACATGTAGTACATTTGATTTACTACATGCTGGACACATCACAATGTTAGAAGAAGCAAAACATCATTGTGATTATCTTATAGTTGGATTACAAAATGATCCAACAGAAGACAGACCAGAGAAAAATAAACCTATCCAAAGCATTGTGGAAAGACAGATACAATTGGCGGCTGTGAAGTATGTAGATGAAATTGTTATTTACAATACAGAACAGGATTTAATAGACCTGCTTTTGACTTTGCCTATAGAGGTAAGAGTTTTAGGTGATGAGTATAAAAATAAAGAATTCACTGGAAAAGATATTGCTAAGAAACGTGGCAGTAAGATTGTTTATAATGGCAGAGATCATAGTTTTAGTAGTACAAGTTTAAGGAAGAGAGTTTATGAAATCGAAGATAAAAGAAACAATTAAGGCAGGATTAATTTTATTTGGGGCATTAGTAATTAGTAGATTACTTCCGTTGCCTGCAAACAGCGAACCACTATTAGGTTTAGCAGTACTTACACCATACTTAACTAAAAACAATCTAGCATTTTTAGTGCCACTAGGCGTTATGTTTGTAAGTGATATAGTTTTAGGCTTTGGTAATTGGATGCTGATGACGTATGGTGCGTTAGCAATAGCACCTTTTATTAGTAAAGGATTAGAAAATAAATACATTGCATTAGGTAATAGTTGGTTAGTGTGGCATATTATGGCAAACACAGGACAATGGTACCCTCCCTTTAGTCCTGAGGCATTACTGTTTGATGTAAGATTTTTATTAAGTGGATTAACAGTCGTAGTATTATACGATCTTATGAGAAGTATATGGCAGACAGCATCAACAGAAGCATAGCAAAAACAATAACATGGCGTATAATCGCAGTATGTATTACCATGTTGGTAACATACTTTGTATTAAAAGGTATACACCCAGAGTGGTCATCTCATCAATACAGAGAGGCATCTATGATAGTGGGTGCGGCAGATTTATTAATAAAAATGTTTGTATACTTTTTACACGAACGCCTTTGGGCTAATGTAAAATGATTGTAGTAAACTTTTGGGGAGGACCAAACTCCGGCAAAAGTACACAGGCATCAGGCCTCTTCCATAAAATGAAAACCAACGGTTATAGTGTTGAAGTTGTTAACGAATACGCCAAGATGTGTGTATGGGAAGATCAATTAGACAAACTAAAGGACCAACTTTATATCACAGCAAAACAAAACAGAAGGGTCATAAGGTTAGAAGGTAAAGTTGATATTTGTATTACAGATAGTCCTCTGATGTTAGGAGCAGTCTATAGAAATGCATACGATCAGACATTTTATAGTGAGACTATAGATAAATTATGTTATGAAATTTATAGTAAACACGATAACATAAATTTTTTTATGAAAAGGACTACTGATAATTATGCAGAAGGTCAAAGATCCTTAAATTATGAAAATGCTCTTAAGATAGACGAAAGAATGTATCAAATTATGAAAGAATACAGTATACCCTTTTATCATCTAAATGCTGATGAAGATTCAATTGATAATGCATATAAATATGTGCAACGAAGAATAGAAAAGGACAGTTTTTGTTGACAAAACACCAGATTTAATGTAAAATATAGTTTTAGGAAAGAATATATGAATAAGAGCACAACACAAATGACAAAAAATGAACTATTAGAGCTTATTAATGAAAAAAATAGGATAATAGGGGAATTAAACTCCAAAATAGATGACTTGGAAGCAATGGCTGTGGCCAGTACTGCAAAGCCTTTAGATGCCGATACTAGTAGATTAATTAGTACAATGAATGCTAGAATCAAAGCACTTGAAGAAAAATTAGAGGGATAAAGATGGTTGATAATATTACACCTCGTATGCAACAAGAGGAACCAAGTACTGATCTTGTAAAGAAAGTATTTGTATACGGAACACTTAAATCAGGCGGTGAAATCAGAGGCCTAGATATGTATGGAAACCATAGCTCTATTGTGGGTAAAGCAAAGACCAAATATCCTGATTATGAAATGATTAGTTTAGGTGCCTTCCCAGGTGTTTTAACTGGTGGTGACAAGCATATACAGGGCGAAGTTTGGGAAGTAAGTCAAGCATTAGCAGATGAAATAGATAGCATAGAAGGTTATCCTAGTTTCTATAATAAAGTAATGGTCGATACAACTATGGGCAGGGCTGAGATGTACTTTTTAGATAGAAATGCATATAAAAAATATATAGGACAGGAAGACGATCAATTAGTCTTAGATAGCGACACATACATTTGGAAAAACAATGGAAAGTAATACAGATAAGTTAATTAAACAAATAACACAATGGCATCGAGATAGGAATCTTATTGACGGTGCAACAGACAAAGATCAATTAGCAAAACTCATACAAGAAATGGGCGAACTAAGTGATAATATCTGTAAGGGCAAAGACGTATCAGATGATATAGGCGACATGATGGTTGTACTTATAAACATAGCAGAAAGGAATAATCTTTCTATAGAACATTGTTTAGAAGTTGCATATAACGATATCAAAGACCGTAAAGGAAAAATGATTGACGGTGTCTTTGTGAAGGAAGATGATTTAGAATAAAATGGAAGGCATTGGAATACTTTTACTATTAAGTTTTAAGCATGTAATTGCTGATTACTTTTTACAGAAAAGTTGGATGCTTAAAGATAAAAGTATATATGGTGCACAAGGAGGTATTGCTCATGCTTCTACACATACTTTAGGAACTTTATTAGTTCTCTTCCCTTTTTATAATCCATTATTAATTTTATTATTAAGTATTTTAGATGGTGTGGCACATTACCATATTGATTATATAAAGAGTAATTATTGGAAAGATAATGCATTGACTAAAAATGATGCTATGTTTTGGATGGTACATGGTGTAGATCAATTTGCTCATTATTTGACTTACATATTTATTGCTACTGTTTTAATTATTTAAATGAATATTGATAGTACATATTTCTTTAAGATAGAAAACTTTTTAGATAAAGATAAGTGTGAATCTATAACTAAAAAATATTTTGATACCTTAGAAATATTTGGAGACAAGATCACAAAAAACTCTAGAAAAGGATTTAAGGAACTTCGTAATGCTCCTGTTTTTAAAAAAGAAGAAAACAACATACTATCTAGATTAGCGACACTTTTAGATAAAGATCTATTATTAGCATATTCTCATATAATTTTTTACGAACCTGGTGCAGAACTTCCAAAACATCTGGACAGACCTCACAGTCAGTATGGAATCAATATTAATGTATGGCAAACAGATGATATGGATTATCCAATATATCTAACGAACCCTGAAACAAAAGAGACCACTGAGATAAAACAAAATGTAGGTGATGCATTCATTTATAAAGCATGTGAAGTGCCTCATTATAGAAAAGAACTTACAGCAGGAAACGGCATACAGTTTATGGTGTTTGGTGTTGAAAAGGGAACAGACTATGAAGTCTTTGCTAACGACAATATGGCTATCAATCAGGAGTGGCAAGAGTTAACAGGCAACAAGGCAGTTGATGATTTATTTGAGAGGCAGAAAATTATATGAAACATATGATAAAATGGCTGAAGATAACAGCCGGTATTAATTTATACTTGTCTGTAGTTATGACATTTGTGTTCTTAACACTTTTGTTTGCAATAGTATCTGACTATAATTTAACCAATGCAGATGAGTATGTAAGATTCTTAATTAAAGAAGAAATGCAAAAACAACCAGATGCAAATAACTAATTACACTAACAGCCTTAAGATTTACTTTCTTGCCTTTGTGGTTTTACATATAATTACACTTGGCATACTATTTCCATACGTAGGTTTTGTGTTTTTTGTGGCAGGTGTGCCAGCCTTGTATGTAACAATGATATATGCAATAGTGTTTAATTATTGCAAAAGGGAAGGTATAAACTTTCCTTACGAAAAAGGACTACCAATATTTGATGCAGACATACATATGACACCATTTTATTACCTAAACGATTACGATCCATATATAGATTATTTAGATTATGACCCACGTTACTAAGTACACAAACAGTTTAAGAGCGTATGCTATTGCGGTGCTAAGTATCCATTATGTAGCATTGGCTTGGTTTTATCCTGACCTTGCTATTACTATTGTGTGTGCTCCTGGTATGTTATATCTATTATTTGTGTATTGTGATTTGATGTACACAATAGAAGACAGTAATAGAAAAACATTGCTAAAACTAATAGACTCTACAGACAATGAACACACAAAAAACATTTTAACATTAGAATTAATATATCACGATGAAAATAGTGTTTTTACTAATCCACGACAAACATCTATGTTAGGAATCTAATGAAATATATAATTGGAGAACATTTTGAAGTAGGACATGATCCTGACTTAAAGACAGTCACGTTTACATGGCTTTTACCTGATCTAAATGATCTACAGAATAAGTATAAAGAACTATTTGATGAAGTAGACTACCAAGAGATGTTAGACGACATTTTTGAAGGTTGGAAACAAAAAGAGTTTCTACAATATTTTCATGATGAAGAATCGGATATGTTTTTTGATGAAATACTAGATAAAGAAAAAAGGTCTGGAACTATAAAAGATATTAAAGTTATAAAAGAAGGAAACAGAGATAGGATTACATGTTGGTGGCGACCCCCTGAATGGTTTACTACAAAAATTAAATCTTCTAACATACATAAATCAATTATAAAAGAACAATTAAAATTAGCACTTATGGAAAGACTATGGTAAAAAAAATAGATCATATGCATATAATGGTTCCTAATGGTTGGAAGTTCCCTGAATGTAATCATCCAATAGAAAAATGGTGTAGTAATTGCGACTTTGATTACGATACATACGAAAAGATACCACACTTTAGGAAGTATAAAGAACTATATATGTGGACTGAAGAAGAATTTGAAAAGGAAATGAAAAATGTCAAATAAACAAGAGTTTCATCCAGATGAGATTAAGAACAGTAATAGAATACAGAAGAGTGCTACTCCCAAATATGATGTAAGTTGGTATGTGAAATGGACAGCCAGTTCATTTATTTTAGCAAGTATGACTATGAGAGGAATACCTGAACTGGCATTTTACGATATTATGCTGAGTCTATTCGGTGTAACAGGCTGGTGTATAGTAGGAATACTTTGGAAAGACAGAGCACTTATATTGTTAAATGGTGTAGGCATAGTATTATTTTTAAGAACATTAATACAGGATTATATGTTATAATGGAAAAACTTTTATGAAAATATTAGTATGCGGTGACAGTTATGCTACATTAGATCCTTGCGAGGGCCACTGGGCTGATGTCTGGGCTAAGGAAAATGGATATGATGTAACACATGAAGGCTATGAAGGTGAAAGTCATGTCAATATTATTACTAAAACATTACAAAAAAGAAATGTTTCTGATTATAATTTTATAATATACAACGTTACAGATTTTTTAAGAGCTGAGATAGATATAGAAGGGAATTCTTTATCTAATGTTTTAGATAAAACTTTGGATATTTATAGTGATTCTAATTTTACTAACAAACAGTTTATGGAGACACAAGGTTGGCCGGTAAATATATCCCCCAACGGCTTAGATCCTAATTTCCCACAAGATGAAATATGTAAGGAAAAAACTTTTAATTTTTACAATAGTATAAATTTATATTGGTTAGTACAAGCAAATTATAATTCCTTATTGCTTTTAGTAGAAAAATGTAAAACAAATAATATACCAATAGTTTTTGTTATAGAGCCTGATATGTCTGAAACCAATGATCCAGAATTTTACCCTGAAGGCAGTTCTATATTTACTACAAGAGATTACGGAAAGAATAAACAAACCTATTACTATAATAGAAGTACAAATCATTTTAATAAACATGTTCACAAAGGTCTAGCAGATATGTTTAGTTCTTTTATCAATAATAATAATATATTAAAACAGTAGTTAATAAATATAGGTATGGATACAAAAAAAATATCAGAGTATAACAGAAATCCCAATATATCTGATTGGTTCAAGAATCGTTTAGATATACTTATAGAAGATAATGTATACCATAATAACATCAGTGAACTTTCTGATAAATTAATCAAAGGATTAACAGATTATAGAATCCATTGGGGATTAGAAAATGTTGTAATAGGAATGAGCGGTGGAATAGATAGTGCCGTAACTGCTTCATTGTTTAAAGAAGCAGGCTGGAATGTAACTGGATGCACACTTCCAATACACCAAGTTCAAGCAGAAACAGACAGAGGCCGTGAAGCCTGTGAAAAACTAGATATAGAACACAAACACATAGATTTAACAGAGGGTTATGAACAGTTTAGAATGCTAACGGTAGCAGAAGTAGATAAATTAGCCGGTGAAGCACCACAAGGTATAGATCTTAGTTCTTATGACTTAGATACAAGAAAAAGACTTGGCAACATCAGAGCAAGATTAAGAATGATTACTTTATATAATTTAGCAAGTCTAAAAAAAGGAATAGTAGCAAGTACTGATAATTTTTCAGAACTGGCGGCAGGGTTTTGGACTCTGCATGGCGATGTCGGTGACGTTGCACCTATTCAATCACTAACAAAGAGTTGGGAGGTTCCTGCATTAGCAGAGCTATTAGGAGTCCCTAGTTCAATAATTTCCGCCAAACCTACAGATGGGTTAGGAGTTGGTAATGGTGACGAAGACCAATTTGGTTTTAGTTACCTTGAATTTGATATTGCATTATTTTCACTGTTACGCAGTTGGGATAATACACATGATAATTTGGAAAAAGGAGGCAGAGATGAGTCTATAGTAGAAAATGTGAAACAACGTATAGCATCAACTACATTTAAAAGACTTAACCCTGTTAATTTAAACCACCCATTGGATCAGGATAGATATTCTGATTTGGAAAGATTAGATGATAAATTGAGGAGATAACCATGGAAAATCTAGTAATTGGAATCATCGTTCTTGTTGTAGGATATGTTGTTTATAATTCATTCATTAAAAAAGATGAATCTAAACCAGCACCTACTCCAGCAAAGGCTCCTGTAAAGGCACCAGCACCTAAAAAGGTTGTTGCTAAAGCAGAAGTTAAAAAAGTACCTACTAAGTCTGTTTTAAGTAGCATGACTAAAAAGGAACTTGACAACTTTGCTAAAGTCGAATTTGACGTCAAATTAGACGCAAGACTTAAAAAGGATGATATGATTAAGGCTCTACAAAAAGAAGCCAAAGCAAAATAATTGCAAAATGTGAGCCCTTTCTGGGCTCACACATTTTATTATGAAGAAGTATACTGAACGTTCAGATGTCAAGGGTGTTGTTTATGAAGGCACAGTCAACAGGATAAAAGATTCTGAAGAAAATATACCTTATGTTGCTCCACAAATAATAGACGACTTCTTTTCGGAAGACATACTTAACCTATTTGAAAAATACACACAATGGAATCCTGAAAAGGATGACCCTACAGATTATTGGCCTGACGAAGCAACAGAAGATAAAGACATAATTAAAGTAGAGGACATGAGCAGAACTGATGAAACACTCATCAGAGAGTTTTTATATACTAATCTTAAAAGTCCTTTTAAAAACAACAGACAGGCAAAGCATACAAGTTTTAATATTGTAAAAGCAGAACCAAACTATATACTTGGAGAACACAGAGACGAATGTTCAGGAAGTATGACTGCTTTTATAGATAAAAAACGCAAAGTTGGTGATGGCTTAGGCGGAGAGTTTTACTATAAGGACGATAAAGGTAATAAACACATAGTAGAACACAAATATAACAGAGCAATCATAATATTCAATGGTGGAGACTGTTTTGTTAGTCCCTTACACGGCACAATTATCAACAACGCAGACAGATTCACACTACAAATGTTCATTCGTGATCTTCGTGTAGAGTAAAAGTGATGAACCTTTCTTTATATAAGTACAAAAATAAAGGCTACTACACGGGTTTTACTAGTCTTTTTGTAGAACAAGCAAAAAAATACCCAGACAAACGAATAGGTATTATAGATTGGTGGTTTATTACTGATAAATTAGAGTCAGGATATATAAGTCAACAAGAAGCAAATGGTTTAAAAGAATTCTTAGAAGCACAAGATGTTTGTTTCCTTATCAGCGAAGAAATAATAAGAAAAGAAATGTATCCTAACCTTGACACTATAATAGATCTTTTAAACAAACACAATGTACATTACCTGTTATTTGCCAAAGAATCTATACATGGACCAGGACAAATACCCTTAGATAACACACTATCTTTGCCTTGGTTTGCAAAATCTGTTTTAAATACGCCTGAAGGCTTTGAAGCAGATATAGATTACACAGAAAAACAATATACTTTTAATCTACTGTTAGGTAGAAAAAAATATTACAGAACAATGATGTACAATTTATCTAAAGATAATAAAAACATATACTCTTCTTATCTGGGTCATCCTAAATACAAAAGAGACCTAAAAGAAAATTTAGATCCCGAACAAATACAGAATGAATTAATCTCACAGGATATGAACACTAACGTTTTGGATACTATGAAAGACATTCCAGATCAAGGAATAATATCACATATTATACCCAAAGAGATATATGCAAACACTCACTTTGATATTGTATCAGAAACACAAATAATTCCTTTTTGTAAATTTACAACTGAAAAAACTGCAAAGCCATTGGCAACAGGTAGATTCTTTTTGTGGTACAACACCTTTAGCATCAAAGATTATTTAGAAAAGTTTGGCTTTGGATTTGATGGCTACCTTTTACATAATTATGATGATATAACTGATGATCTAGCCAGAATGAATGCGTTATTTGAATTAGTTTCAGAAATATCAGCCAGTAAGCATTTAGTTAAAGACATTTATACTAAAACAAAACAATCAAGACTGTGGAATATGACTAATTATAACAATTTAATGGGTTTAACAAGGGAGAGAGTTCTTTCCTGGATTGAATACAGTATAAACAAACAATAAACACTTGACAATCAGCTCTTTTCTGCTATAATTATAATATGAAAAAGCAAACAACAAAACAAAAAGCATTTAATACCAAAAAAGCAAACAGGGGACACATCAGGAAGTCTCAAAGACGCAGACACAATACTGCGATCAGATTACAGCAGGAAAAAATGGAAAAACTCTATAGAAGAGGCTTTGTTCCTTATACTCCTCCTGTAGTGGAAGAGCCTGTTGAAACAAAAGAAAACAAAAAGTCTGACGACGAAACCGTAACCTTATAATGACTATCCTGCTGATCATAGGCTTATTAGTTATGTTCTTTGCATTGTTCAGAACATCATTGACTGCTGTTGGCGGTGGTATTGGTGGGCTATTTGCTCTACCTCTTGTATATTTTATGGCATTGGGTTTAACAACAGATATAGGCATTGAGATAGCACGTTGGGGAACTATAGCAGTTGTGGTCTGGCTCATTTGGTTCATAGTATTCAGTAGATAATATGAAAGCAATCAAACCAATGGCAAAAGACTATACTGATATCAAAAAGTATATAGCAGATAAGAAAACATACGCAATACAAATGGGTAAGAATCCAAACAAAGTTGCTCTACACTATTACAAAGAGCAGGGAATATACAGCATAGAAGATCTCTTACAGCACAATAAGGATAACCCTTGGGCAAAAGGACTGGACTTATAATGGACAAGTCATTTAAAGAACAAGTTAAAGGTTTAGATACTACAAGTAAGGCAGGACAACTTGCACGTGAACTCAATGCAGAGCGTAATAGACTCAAAGAAGAACTAGAAGAAGCACAACATCAAGTAGATATCTTTTCGCCCTCAACTCCCACAGGTGGCTTAGACAGTTATATCAAATGGTTAGCAACTATACTGGCAGTAACAGGAGTCTTTTTACAGAGTGCAGACTTCATGACAGCAGGTAAAATAGCCTATGCCTTTAGCAGTATTGCTTGGGTGTATGTGGGTTCTTGCTGGAATGACAAAGCAATAATGATTGGTAGTGCAATAACAGGCACAGCAGTACTAATGAACCTAGCGGAAATGTTATAAGCATATGGATAAACTGGAACAGGCATTTAAAAAACTATCACAAGCATGTGATAAATGCGGTACTAACCGTGTATGGGAAGTCAGTAACTCGGGTGTACAGGAATCCATAAACAGATGCGAAACCTGTTTGGATAGGGAATTAGGATTAAAAAATACACCACTCAGTAAATCAGATAAACAGGGCCTACACAGACTACAACACTACTTGGGCGATACTGTAAAAACAATATAATAGCAGACTCCACAGTCAGGCCCCTTGTGAACCCCGCGAATTTTTATATATAAGCAACACTATCCAGACCCTAAAGGATTCCCCCATGTGAACCTCGCGAATTTTTATTATAACGATGATTAATAAACACTCATAAAGGATACTTATTACGAACACACCAATCCCACCTATTGAGCCTAACAGTTCAAACCCTGTGCGATTGAGTAGTAATCCGATTAGTATTGTGTGCTAAAGCATATGGGATTGTGTACGCCTGTACGTGAGTATTGTGTGTAAACTATAAGGTATTGTGCATATACCGTGTGATATTGTGAGCTATTGTGATGCATTGTGTTAGGGTTTCGTACGGCGATTTAGTTAGTAACCCATATACCTTATACATAACACAGAGCAGAGCTCGAAAGAATCACTACAGAGAGAACTATAATCACTATAGAGAACTACGAGTGAATAGTGTGTAACACTATAGGTATTTGTAGGCATAATGGCCCATAGAGGGCATATATGGTGAGTAGTGTGTAAAAGTGTGTCAGAGTGTGTAACTATTAACTATATGTGTATATCGCTTATGTATTAAGGCAAGGCTCAAGATCATAAAGAATCTCCGGCATATATATGCCTCCACCGTTCACAGACTGTCTCTAAGGGCATTATAGTTCAGGATATAGCCAATATGTCACCATTATGGGGAACTCTGGCTACAGAATACCTGTTAGTGTATGCTATATTCTTGACAGAGAGCCCAAAATCGTGTATAATAAGTGAACTATCACTATGTGTGATGCACCTGGTCTGATCAACCTGCATTATATAGTGAAGGATCTGCCGACTGAACAGTCAAATTTCCGCCACTATTTGGCAAAAAACACTTGACAACAGCCAGAATTCTGCTATACTATGAGTATATTAAATAAAAAGATGGGAGTCATTTATGTTTATAATAAAGAACACAGTAACAGGTAGGATACACAAAGAGCCATCCAGAGCTCGTACAGGTTACAGAGGCGGAGAGTATGCCACAGAGCGTGCCGCTAAAGCCGGAGTAACCAGAACACTTAAACATTATGCAAAAGCCTTAGAGCAAGTCTCTGAGCGTGTGGCGGCGGGCGAGCCAGAGTATATGGCGCCTATGTATAATGACTACA
>Ga0222716_10000376_pt1 | contig 38072 bp, 33 predicted proteins | sample C33_13DmetaG_FD_165044 | JGI IMG/M metagenome (GOLD analysis project Ga0222716, IMG submission 165044) | Estuarine water microbial communities from San Francisco Bay, California, United States - C33_13D | ecosystem: Environmental > Aquatic > Marine > Unclassified | place: USA: California... | reverse complement strand
AAAAGATGGTTTTGGTAATATTGGTGGGCTTCTTGCACTTAATGACGATGCTCTTGCGGAAGCAGCAAGAAATGTATTGATTTTAACTGAAGGATTTCCAACCTATGGAGGTCTTGCAGGCAGAGATTTGGATGCTCTAGCCCAAGGTTTGAAAGAAATAACTGACAGACATTATCTCAAATACAGAGCAAGATCTATTTCTTATCTAGCTGAAAAAGCTATTGAGTATGGTATTCCAGTCGTACAACCAGCTGGTGGTCATGCACTATATATTGATGCCAAAACATTCCTTCCAAACATTCCACCTCACCAATATCCTGGTCATGCTGTTGCCTGTGAAATATATCTTATTGGTGGAGTCAGAGGTGTTGAGTTGGGTACTTTGGCATTTGGGGTGGCAGGTGAAAATGGAGATCCTGATACGCCAGCAACTCATGAGTTAGTACGACTTGCTGCGCCTCGACGAACTTACACTCAGAGCCATTTCGATTATGTTGCAGAGGTTTTAGAAAAGCTAGCTGAAAAAAAAGATAAGTTAAAAGGATATAAGATTACACAACAACCAAAGCTACTTAGACACTTTACAGCTAAGCTTGAACCTTTAACATAAAATTATGAACTACTTTAGGAAGACAAAATTTAGAGAATCTTCCCTTATAATAGTTGCTTTATTTGTAGCAATTGTTTATTTTACAACAAACATTATTTCATACGAACAGAGCAAAGATGTACAGGAATTAATTGATGCAAGAGTTGAAGAAGCACTAAAGGAAGCAACTACAACTACTTTCCCTAATACTACTACTATCGTTGCTCCTAATTTAGATTATGAAAATGGATGCTCAAGTTTATTAGACAAATATAAAGATAAGTCAATTTATTTGGTAGCAATAGAAAGCCCCTTTCCTGGTGAGATTATTTCAAAAATATATACAGTAAAAGGTTGCTCTTCTTCATTTGAGGGAACAATTTATTGGGAACTAATCGATAAATTTGGTAATACTGTTGAAAGATATTTTACAAACGGAGGAGCCTATGAAATGGATTTATTTGAATTTGAAATAGATACGACAGTTTTTGAAGATGGTAAATATTTTTTAAGAGTGTGGGAAACAGATGAATCTGGTGGTGAGAGTTCTGCAAAGCTAAATGAAACCTTATTACAAATATATATTTCTAATTCTTAATGTGAGAATGAAAACACCCCTTTCGCTCATTACATTATTTATAATATTTTTTGTTTACTGCAATGAACCAGCTTCTGTGGAAGAAGTAAATGATACTACTACTACTCCAACTGCTGAAAAAGTTTTAGATGAAGAACCAGATCTATATGTAATGTTAATGTGGCATCAGCATCAGCCATTTTATACAAAAAATGATGATGGTTATTATACAAGGCCGTGGGTAAGAGTTCACGCAACGAAAGATTACCTTGATATGGTTGAGTTAGTTGCTGACTATCCAGAGATGAAAGCAACTTTTAATCTTACGCCAGTACTACTTAGACAACTTGAAGATTTTTCAAACGGTGCAAAGGATTTATATTGGTATTACACAGAAATAAATTCAGAAGATCTAACGGATGATGATAAAACTTTTATAGTTTCAAGATTTTTTGATACAAATCCAAAAGTTATTGCTCGATTTCCTAGATATGTAGAACTTCGAAATTCAAACCAGAACTGGTCTACGTGGACAAATCAAGATTTTAGAGATTTGCAAATTTTGTTTAATCTTGCTTGGACGGATCCCAAATATCTTTCACAAGAACCGTTACAAGATTTAGTTAGAAGGGGAAGAGATTTCACAGAAGAAGATAAGATTATTCTATTAAACAAACATTCAGAGTTGATTGACATGGTAATTCCAACGCACGCTGAGTTATGGAAAACTGGTCAGATAGAAATAACCACTACTCCTTATGCTCACCCTATTCTTCCCCTAATATTTGATACAAACTTGGCAGCGGTAGGAGATATTGGAGCAGAATTACCAACAAATAGATTTAATAAACCAACAGATGCCGCTATCCAGGTTGAAAAAGGATTGGATTTAGCTGAGGATCTTTTAGGTCAAAGACCTACAGGAATGTGGCCAGCTGAAGGTGCTGTTTCTCAAGAAGTTTTAGGCATGTTTGCAAAAGAGGGAATTAAATGGATAGCTACAGGGGAACATGTATTGTCAAAATCTCTCGATATCCCCACTTTTAAAAGAACCACAAAAGGGATTGTTACTAATCCAGAAGTATTGTACACCCCTTGGTATGGTCAACTCAACAGGCAGGATGATGTTGCCATCTTTTTTAGAGACCTATCTATCTCTGATAAAGTTGGATTCACTTATAGCGGAATGTCGTCTGAGCTAGCAGTTGCTGACATGATGAAAACCTTGCAAGCCGCAAGAGAAGTTAGCGTGACAATGGATAAACCACTGGTAGTCTCAATAGTTCTAGATGGTGAAAATGCATGGGAGCACTATCAAAATGATGGAATAGATTTTCTGAGTCTAATGTATGAGACTCTTTCAACAACAGATTGGCTAACAACAACAACTCCAACGGAATATATTGAAAAATATGGTTCTCAAATTAATAAATTAGATACTGTATTTCCTGCATCTTGGTTTCAACCCAATTTTGCTACATGGATTGGTGAGACTGAAGAAACTTATGCATGGGACTATCTCCAAAAAACAAGAGCTTTTTTTGATAGGTCAAATACATCAGGAGAATACAGTAACGAACAGTTAGAAGAGGCTTTTGATTACATGTTGTTGGCAGAAGGTTCTGATTGGTTCTGGTGGTATGGCAGCGATCAATCGAGTAGTAATGATGATTACTTTGGTTCAGCATTTAGAAATCTATTAAAAAACGTATACACTGCTCTTGGTGAAAAACCTCCTGCGTATTTAGATATTCCAATTATTTCGCCTACTGCTAAATTATTTGATAAACCTTCAGATTCAATACTTGAGACAAATCAAGCTTTACTTGTAAATGGAGCAACAAATAAAAATATTTGGAGTGACGCTGGAGAGATAGAAACCTCAGATATTATTTCAAAAATGAAATATAGATTCTCGAATGAACATTTATATATCTCTATTCAAAAATCCTCATCTGCAATGCAGGAGTCAGAACCGTGGAAATATACTGATTTAGATATCTATATAGAAAGTCCATCTAGAACAAAGATAAGAAGATCTTCTGTACCATTCAAAGATGGAGAACTCTCCAATCAGGCATTTTTAGGAATTGAAGCCACTCAAGCAATATTTCATAAGGGCGAGAATCTCAGTGATGGCCCCTACTTTACTTGCACTAAAAGAGACTTACCTAATGATGGAAGCGTTAAAGAAAAAACATTTTCTACATCGTGCTTAACTAAAGAAACTACAGAGGTCTCCTCTTTTGGGAATGAATTATACCTTAAGATTCCAATAAGTGATCTTGGTTCGCTTAGCTTTGGAGATAAAATTAAATTTCGAGTTTACTCAGATATGTTTGATGGGTACATTGAACCCTCCAAACCTCTAGCATTGTTTGTTCCCGAAGTTTCAAATGTTGAACTTTTTTTAGAAGTTGAAGATCCAATTAAAGATGATCATGGGGAAGGCAGCTATACGTATCCAACTGATGGTGTATTTATACCTGGAAGTTACGATTTTGAAGGATTCTCTGCTGGAGTTGCTGATGGAAACCTTATAATGAATTTCGATATATTAAGTGCTATAAAAAATCCATGGAATTCACCAAGAAGTTTATCAGTACAAACTATCGACGTGTACATAGATAAAGATTTTGGTGCAGATACAGGAGTAACTCAACTTGGTAATTATAGGTTTGCCAAAATGCCAGATGGATCCGGTTGGGAATATCATATTGTTATAGAGGGATGGGAACCACAGATTTGGAAGTCACTTCCAAGTGGAGAGTCAGAATTAATCACTAATCAATTTGATATTGTTGTTGTGCCAGACAAAGGAGTTGTTGTCGTAAAGCTTGATATTGAAACTCAGCTTGGTGGTGGAAATCCAGAGGATTGGCATTATGGAGTAATATTGTTGTCTCAAGATGGCTACGGACCAAACTCTTCTAGGATAAGAGAAATTAATCCTTCAGCAGAACAGTATCGAGGTGGAGGTGCTCCTAATATTGTTAACCATCCAAATATTTTTGACACAATTCATCCTGATTCAGGAGTACAAGAAGATTTACTGAGCTCATATCAAGATTATGCTGGTTCAGTTGACGATATTTTAGACAAAGATTTAGGAACGATACCCTTAGTTAGCAAAGACTCTTAATATTAGTGAGTATGAAAAAATGGAATTGGCCACTTCTTGCAGCCATCACTTGGTTTTTAGCTTTTATTACTGGAGTATGGGCAGATTATGGTACAGATGATGGAATTTTTACAATTGGGAATCTTCTTACTGGTATAAGTGCGATAGCTTTTCTGATTTATTATTTGAATACTCGCAAGATTGAAAATTAAATAATAAATACCTTACACTTTTAAAACGCATAGCTGTAACATGTATTGAGAAACTGTCTTTTGCATGCAGTAATGCTACTAATGTGGAAAAAAATTAACCTTATTTTTTAGAGAAATCGATGGAAGTATCTTTTAAAATTTTTGTTTCTATTTCTGGTGCAAGAATGCTGCTAATTAAACCAGCTCTATAACCACTTCCGCAAGATAAATTAGAAATATTTGATTTGATAAATTCATTTGGTAAAGATTTATGTTGATAATAATAACGAGACAATGTATCAAATGTGAATTCCTCACTACTAGATTTTTCGTTGAGCTCTCTTATGTCATAGAATTCTTCATTGTTGTAAGTGTCTTTAGTAACTGTTGAGACTTTAGTTTTTTTAAGTTGAGATAGTGGAACAAGATATACAATTTGTTCAAAACCTATCCTATACAAAGCGACCAATGCCTTACTTATTTCATCATGTTCTAGTAGTTCTAAATTATCAATAGAAGTAAGATTTTCAGAATTATATTGTTGAAACAAACTATCTTCAAAGACAAGAGCCATGCTTGTTTCACTACTTACTACCCACCCAACATAAGAAGAGAATGTCTTGCTGAGAGGGATTTTTAAAGAGTTTTCAACTCTAAAATCTTTATCTATAGAAGTGTCAATAATTGTTAAATCTTTAAGAAGTTCGAGGTCTGTTGTAACAATAGGGGTTTTAATATCTTTAATTAATCTAGACTCTCCTGTATTAAAAGCATTTGTCGTTCCAAAGTATGTTGGATATGCACCAAGTGAATCAAGTAACTGCCTTTCAAATTCTTTCATTGATTCAACAGTTAACAAGGTATTGTCGATTTTTAGGGACTCTATAGTTGGATAATCTGGAAGTGGTTTGCTACTTACGCTACAGAAACTTCCTTGTCCATGTGTTGGAAGTATATGTACATTGTCATCAAACGTTAAAAATAAATTCTTAGACTCAAACTGATGCTTTGTTAACACTGGAGTGTCTTTTTCGGAGATTAAATCTGTTCTTCCTACACCAGCAGACGTAACGGAACCACCTGAAAACACTGCAACGAGAGTGTTGTGTTCAAAGAGCTTGTATGAGACATGTGTATATGTATGACCAGGAGTATGAAAAGCTGAAATTTTGAATTGATTAGATTCAATTGTAAAACTCTCATCAGCTACTACATGATCAAATGTAACTTTTTCATTTGGTACTACATGGGTAGATTGAAATCTTTCTTTAATCTCAAAAGCTCCTGTAAGATAATCATTGTGAATGTGGGTCTCTAGTACATGGGTAATATTCTTCCCAATAGATTCTGCATAGTAAATAACTCTCCAAGCGTCTCTAGGTGGGTCTACAGCTACCAAGCTATCCTCAAACTCTATTAAATAGTAGTTATTGCTATTTTCAATATTTTTAAAAGTAAGGATGTTGTTCATGAATTCCTTCTACTTAAATATTTTAATTTACTGTATTTATACCTACTAAATGATACTTTATAAAATATTGATAATATTATTATAAATTAAGTCATGAACTTAAACACCCTTTTAAATGTATTATTGGTTGGAGCGATTGCATATTTTGTATTCAACACATTTTTTACAAATGGCTATGAAAAACTAGATCAAGCAACTGCTTATGCACAACTTCAAGAAGATAAGAGTATTAAATTAGTCGATGTTAGAGAGCCAAGTGAGTTTAAAGCTGGCTACATTGAGGGTGCACAGTTAATTCCACTTGGCACCATTCAAACTGACTTTGAAGTAGCGATACCAGATAAAGATGCAAAGATTTTTGTCTATTGCAGAAGTGGTAACAGGAGTGCTCAAGCAGCTAAAAAACTTGTAGATCTTGGGTATACCAATGTATTTGATATTGGTGGCATCCTTAACTGGGAGTATGGAGTCGTTAACAGTTAAGAGTTGTCTGCGTTCGGTGTACAAGGTAAATTAAATAAAAAATATCTTACTCTTTTAAAGTGAACAACTGTAACATCTATTGAGAAGCTGTCTTTTTAAGAATTAGTGTTGCAACACTATAAGCTTCAAACAGTAGAAGAGAGGACCTTTCATTCTCTCTTTTTCTGTTTCTGGGGTAAATGAAAAATTACATTACCTGTATAAATTGTAAAATGTAAGCATGAGTATATGGAAAAAATTTTTAAAATTGGAAAACAGGATATTCTCCGCACCGTATAGATGGTTGCTTAAAAAAGGCATTGTAACCATAGGAAAAATCGCTAAAAAAATTTATCTCTCCATGGATGATTTGTATGAAGAAAAATTTTTAGATGAATATAAAGGTAACCCAAATTGGCCTGGGGATGATTGATAACTGGATCGAATTAAGATAGTACAGACAAAACAGTCACTATTGAATTAAACTAACTTTACTAAATATTGGATAAAAAATGTATGAAATCATAGCTAAAATTCTTTCTCAAAAATTTAACAAACTTGAAAATCCGCAAAACCCAAAAGAAAGAAACAAATCATTCAAGTGATTTTATGGAGTACTGTAGCAATAGTTAGTTTTGTTACTTATGCTCCAAGGGGAGTTAGTACCTCAGAAATCATTGTTGCTATTGTAAGTTTTTTATTGTTCATTTATTTTGCGATTCGTTGTTTAAAGTATTTTAAAATTATGTAGCCTGTATTTCTAAAATACTTAATCAATATTATTTTTCGTTCAGAAGTTTCTGTTCTTTTATAGGACTTTTTCCGGTATCAACTTTTTGTTTATAGGCTTTATCAAAAGCTTTTAACTGCCATCCATCCATTCTGGACCTTCCAATCTCAACAACTTTTTTCTGTTCTTCATCTGAATAGGATGACCATTTTTTAATCTCATCAGTAGTACGAGCACACCCGTAACACAGATCACTATTTGGATCAGTTACACATACGTTTATACATGGGGATACAATTGCCATTTCTATATACTAATTTGTTCTAAGAGTTTGCCTGCGACATTTTTAAGCTCTTCTTTAGGGTTTAATAGACCCTTGGGTCCACATTCATAAATTCCATTGAATTTATTACTATCAATATAATCATACTGACCTCCTAAAAAATATCTATCGCCAGAAACATGTCTTAAAATTTCGCCTACTACCTTTCCACTTAGGGATGTTTTATCAAACTTCCCCTCACAGACCACAGTGATTGGAGAGCGTGGAATTTTATGAATCAAACTAGTTTCCTTTAGAAAGAATTCTGCACCAGAAATTATATTACACCCAAGAATCTTCTCAAATACAAAAGACAGGCCACCAGCAGCACCAGTATTTTTGTCATATGGATCGAGTGTAATATTTAGAGCAGTAGCTAATAATTCATATATTCTTTGCAGTTGTTCTTGAGTTTGGGTGATTTCTTTTCTATTCAGTCCCTTTTGTGGTCCATATGCCGATATTGCTGAGTTATTACCTAATAACGGAATGGCAGTATCCGTTAAAACCTTCATTTCCAAATTTGTAAAAGAATCAAGAATTTTTACTGAACTAATGCGTGCAAAATCTTTTGGCTTTGGGTCTGTAATTAGTTCCTCATCTGAATAAAAATCTATTCCAAGAGAACTTAATAACCCGATACCGCCATCGACTGTTTTAGAACCCCCCAAACCTAAAACATCAACCTCTCTTATTATTTGAGATAGGCATGACGTGTTTAACTCATAAGGATGCAGTATTGAATTATTCACTCCTATTAATGATGCAGATTCAAAAAAAATCTGATTATTAATACTTAGAGATTCTGCCGGTATCCAGTTACCTGCAAAGTCTTTTTTCATAACTGTTTGATATATTGGCATGTTGTAATGCTTAAAAATTTCCGTTGAGCCTTCTCCTCCATCTGTTACTGGAAAAAATTTAGCTTGTATATCAGAATTCTTAAATACAGATTTTATAATTCCTAACACTTCAGAGGCAGAGAGTGTTCCGGAAAATTTATCACTGTAAATATTAACTTTCATGACTTAAGTTTATTTATAGATAGCCCTTAAACCTAATAAAATAAAATAATGAACATTGGATTTCTATCAGACAAAAATGGGTTTAGAGCTCCTTTGCATCCAGATTCACTTACAAAATATAGCAAAACAAAATTATTTGTAGAGAAAGATATATTCAAAAATCTTGACCTAGATTTAAAAGACTATAAAAAACTTAAAAATTTGAATAAAACAGCATTGAAGCAAATGGATGTAGTTTGCTTTGTTGACTCTATAGACCTCAATATAGTTAAATCGCTAAAGCCAAATACAAAAATTATTGGTCTCTTTGACGAAAAGACAAAAAAGGAAATCATGAAATTAAGGCAAGATGTAGCACTATATGATTTTTTCAAACTTCCTAGAATTTCAAGAGCACAGAATATGGATGCTCTTTCATCACAAGCAAACCTGCTTGGGTATGCATCAGTACTAAGAGCTTCATTAGAGACATCAAATGTTATTCCAATGATGACCACTGCAGCAGGAAATATTTCACCAGCCAAAGTATTAATTCTAGGCATAGGTGTGGCTGGTTTACAGGCTATCGCCACAGCAAAAAGATTAGGCGCACGTGTTTGGGGTTATGATGTAAGAGCAGATGTTAAAGACCAGGTTGAAAGTCTTGGTGCAAAATTTGTAGAAGCAAGTTCCACATCCCAAGATGGCGTGTATGCAAAAGAGTTGACGAAGAAAGAAGAAGCAGATTTAAAGAAAGCATTAGCCAATCAAGTTACTGAAAGTGATATCGTACTTACCTTTGCACAGATACCTGGAAAAAAAGCCCCACTACTAATTGATAAAAAAACAGTTTCTAAAATGAAAAAAAATTCCGTTATTGTTGATTTAGCTGCAGGAACAGGTGGTAACTGTGAGCTTACAAAAGTCGGAAAAGTAGTTCAAAAAGATGGCGTAAAGATTGTTGGGGAAATGGATATTCTTAAAAATGTAAAACATGCTGCAACAAAGTTATATTCAGAAAATATTAGAAATCTTGTTCAGCTTCTTGAAGAAAATCCAGAAGATGAAATATTTGAAGAAATGAGTAAACATGACTGAGATTTTTCTATACACCTTATTAATTACTGCCATGGCCAGTTTTATAGGTTATGAACTGATTTCAAAAATACCTCAAACATTACACACCCCTCTCATGTCAGGCTCAAATGCAATTTCAGGCATTACCTTAATTGCAGGTATTCTTATTTATCCAAATGTAGTTGATGATGTATTACTTAAAACAATTGTGCTTATTGGGGTCTCCTTTGCGACTATGAATATAGTTGGCGGATTCTCTGTTACCGGCAGAATATTAGAAATGTTTAAGAAAAATGACTGAATCACTTTATCTTATCTCCGCAGTACTTTTTATCTTTGCGCTTAAATTGTTTTCAAGACCTTCGACTGCATTTCGTGCCAACAATTTAGCTATTGGAGGCATGGTTTTAGCAATCATCTCTGCATTTAACCTAAAGTTTGCCGATTACGATGTTGTGTTTTATTTAGTAATTCTCGTTTCAGCTGGGCTTGGAGTGGTTGTCTCTAACAGGGTACAGATGACACAAATGCCAGAGTTAGTTGGTATTTTTAATGGCCTTGGGGGTGGAGCATCAGGAGCTATTGCTTATGTGGAGCTCTCAAATAGCACTTTGGTTCTTTCAGATTTCTCAGTAGCTATATTTTCTATGACCATTGGTGTCTTTACTTTTTCTGGAAGTTTGATTGCAGTAGCTAAATTACGTGGAAAGTTAAATAGTTTCAATGCAACAGTAATCAATATTTTGTCAGGAGTATTACTGGTTGGGGTAATTACATTGCTTACAACTAAAATAGATTACTCAACTGAGTACATCATCATTCTCTCTTTACTACTTGGTATAACACGAGTGGTATTAATTGGGGGTGCAGATATGCCAGTGGTCATTGCATTCTTAAACTCCTTATCAGGAATTGCTGCAATGGCAGCAGGATTTATTGTGAACAGTATCATCCTGATCATAGCGGGTGCGTTGGTTGGAGCATCTGGAATTATTCTTACTCTTTTAATGTGTAGCGCAATGAATAGGACTATTTACCAAGTACTTAAAGGTGGTTTCGGAACAACGAAAATCAACAACGAATATGAGAAAGATCCGATTAGTACATCTGCAGAGGATATTGCTATTCAGTTAAGTTATGCAGACTCTGTTGTTATTGTTCCAGGTTACGGTATGGCTGTTGCGCAAGCACAGTCTGCAGTAAAAGAACTGACGAATACTTTGAAATCAAAAAATATTGAAGTGAAGTTTGCTATCCATCCGGTGGCAGGAAGAATGCCAGGACATATGAACGTTTTATTAGCAGAAGTAGATATTGATTATGAGGATATGTTTACCTTAGAAGATATTAATTCTGAGTTTTCCGCGACTGATGTAGTACTTGTTATTGGTGCGAATGACGTTGTAAATCCATTAGCAAGAACAGATGAAGACTCTCCAATCTATGGGATGCCAATCTTGGATGTGGATATGGCAAAACAGGTTGTTGTAATAAAAAGATCTATGTCACCAGGTTATGCTGGGATTGCTAACCCACTCTTTATTGAAGAGAATACGAAAATGTTATTTGCGGACGCAAAAGAAGGCTTAGAAAATATTGTTAAATCTTTTGAATTGGTATAAAAATTTTATATACTTTTTAAATGATTAACGGTGATTATTTAGCAATAGAGAAACCTTTACTTTACCTTCATATTCTCGCCGGTTTTATTTCTCTAGGTATTGCCTATGTTCTTTTATTCATCAAGAAAGGTAATAAAAGACACAAAAAATTAGGGATGATTTATGTGTATGGGATGTCAACTATTTTTGTGACAGCAATTCCACTAAGTTTGCTTGGAGAATTCAACCCATTTCTGTTTGTTGTTGCCATTTTCTCGTTTTATCTCGCATTTTCAGGATATCGCCAAGGTCGAGATAGAAATGGAGCACGTGAGCAAATAGATAAAGTTCTAGGTGTATTCATTACTGCTACAAGTATTCTTTTTTATTCTATGGCTGTGAGTTTATATTTAATCGAAGATTCTATGTGGATTACCTCTGTTGTTTTTGGAAGCATAGCATTAGGTATGGGTATTAATGATTTTCGTCGTATGAAGATAGTCGAACGTCCAGATTTTTATGACAGAACTAATCTGCATTTAAACCTCATGCTTGCTGGAACTATTGCAACTACAACTGCATTTATTGTGACTTTAAATCCATTTTCTATTGATTGGCTTAACTGGGTTGCCCCAACTATTGTAGGAACCCCTATTATTATTTATTTCTCAAAAAGAGAGTTAGCTAAAAAAGTTACTTAAATTATTTAATACTTTTAGCTAACTTAAGTACATCTCTCATTGTTTTTACAATCTCACCTTATAAAAGAAAAAGGGGCGTGAACCCCTTCTTCAAAGCCAAACTTTTAACAACCGCATTAAAAGTTGACCAGTTAACAATCTAACAATGTAAAAACCATATGAAAAGAGAAGTTTCTATTTTTATATAAAGTTTAAAACTCTCCAAGTAGATAAACCTATATGGGTTGTATAGTTGTTAACTTATGGACTAACTTACTTGTTCCCACAGAAGAGGTAGGTTGATAGATAGGGAGCTTATGCTCCCTTTTCTATAAGGGTCTAGTAACTTTATTTAAACTTTTGACAAAACAAAAGTGTTCTAAATCACTTCATTAGTAGAATTCTTTTTATGAGTGATGCTTTAAAGCAATCAAAAAATTTAATTTATTTTACTATTTTATATAACCTTGTTGAAGGCATCATTGCTCTTACTGTTGGTATAGGTGAAAACTCCACCGCACTTCTTAGCTTTGGTCTTGATAGTTTTATAGAGATCTTTGCCTCCAGCGTAGCTTTGTTGGGTATCTCAAATACTAAAAAATTAAACGCAGAAACAGCCGAAAAATACATCGCATACTCTTTTCTTTTTCTAATATTTTTTATTCTTGCTAAATCCTCTTATGACTTACTCAATAGTAAATTAAATGAAATTACCTACATTGGAGTAATCATTGGAGTTGTTTCAATATTTGTTGAAGGACCCTTAGCGTATAAAAAGTTTAAATTGGGGCGAAAACTTAATAATGACCTCATTATTGCTGAAGCCAAAGAAACATTATTTTGTCTAAACTTATCTGTTCTCGTAATTATTGGTGTAGGTGTAAATTATCTATTTGATATCTGGTATTTTGACCCAGTTGCTGCTTTATTTATGATTCCATGGCTTTATAAAGAGTTTAAAGAACATAAGTAAAGAGCTAAATAAAGAATATAAAAAAATAGAACCAGCTCCGAAAATCCCTTTTTTCATATTTGGTCTTTGCTGGATTTTGGGCTGGTTCTATGACGTACTTTTTACCGTGCTATTTCTTTTCAATAGCACTCTTCCTTGTAATCCATTGACCCCCTCTATTGCTACTCTCAAGCTATCAATATTTCAGACAGATTTCTTAAGAAGACTTAGATTTGCACAAGGTTAAGTTGATTGTGAAACTTAAATCTATTAAAATGGTATCTTGTGTGACTAAATATTTTTAAAGATATATTTGTTAAACACATTCATTTTTTCAACCCAGGTATCTTCATAAAAATAATTTACTGACGCTGCAACTGAAGATAATAATGCATTTCCATCCTGTGGAGTAAAGCAATACCCCGTCAGTTGGTTACCTTTTACATGCAGGGAGTCAGCAGCTACGATTCCATGAGAGAGAAGCCTGCCATGATATCCATGATCACGACCAAAGGAGAATACCTTATTTGATGAGAGTTTCTCTGTAGACATTAAGAATTCACTATCTTCAAGCTCTTTCTTGACAGCATCTAGCTCTAAGTTATCTTCAAAAGCTAGATTAAACCATAAGGTATGCATGTACTGAGTAGGAAGTTTTATTGCAGAGGAAAATAAATCTACTTTAATACCCTCTTGATCGAAGAGCTCATAGACATCTCTTGCATGATGAGTCCCAAATTCCTGGTTGTCATGTTTTGTTATTGTTGGAGATGGAGCAAATGAATCATTTTGTGAAACATCGTTCGCTCTTCGAAGACAGACAAACTTACCCTGATCAAGGGTTCTTTCCACATCAAGTGCGAATGTTTTTACAATAGATGCAATATTGTGTGTATTACATGAAGCAATAAGATATTTATTAACTTCTCTTGTTAGTACATCATTATTTATTCCCCATGCAAAAAATGGTCCAAAACCATGCTCTGATCCTTGTGCCATATATCTTTTTTCAGGATCTAAGTCGGAGTAGATTTCATCCCAGTTTTTATTTCCACTTGGTGTACAGTCAATGATTACCTGGGCATCCTCGTAAGCATTCTCGACATCACCAGCATCAAACCCAATATCTTTAAATGCAGGAATAGTTTCTTTTTTTGTAACTATTTGAGCACCCTTACGTTGCAAAGCCTCGACCTTACCTTTTTCTTCAGTGAGAGGAGTTCTTTTATAGAAGTAGACATTATCAATGCCAAGTGCAGGTTTGTGTTCGGCGAGGAGACCAATCAATGGTTCTCCAATTGTTCCAGTTCCGACGACTAAAATGTTTTTACTCAATATAATATAAGAATATCAAAAAATATGAATAACAACCCCATTTTTGAATTTTCCAAAATCCACACTGATGGAGACTCTTCTTTGACTGATTTGCTTGGTGGAAAAGGAGCAAACTTAGCTGAGATGAGCAGGATGGGAATACAAGTTCCCCCAGGATTCACAATAACAACCGAGGTATGTAACTACTTTATGGAACATGGCGAGCTTCCAGATTCTTTGGAAAAAGATATCAAAAGATCTGTTCAGAAATTAGAGGAATACTCTGGCAAACAATTCGGTGGAGACGGTACCCCTTTACTTCTATCGGTCCGTTCCGGTGGTAAAATCTCCATGCCCGGAATGATGGATTCAATTTTAAATATTGGCCTCAACGATGATAATGTTGGTAAATTAGCAGATACATTTGATGATGAGAGATTCGCCCTTGATTCCTACAGGAGACTGATCCAGATGTACTCCAATGTTGTTCTTGGATTAGAGCATGATCGATTTGAAGCGGTGATAGCAAATAAAAAAAGAATGGACAATGTTGTCTCCGATGCGGACTTTAATGTTGATCAATTAAATTGGATAATTGATGCATTTAAAAATACTGTAGAGAGGTTTTCCAAGGCACCATTTCCACAAGACCCTCAAGAGCAGTTACTTGGCGCAGTAGAGGCAGTATTTGCTAGTTGGCTAAACGATCGAGCTGTAACGTATAGAAAAATTAATAATATTCCAGACGCGTGGGGAACAGGGGCAACTATACAAACTATGGTATTTGGGAATCTAAATGAAAGGTCAGGAACGGGGGTAGCTTTTTCAAGAAATCCATCTAATGGTGAAAAGGAACTTTACGGTGAGTATTTAATGAATGCGCAAGGAGAAGATGTTGTTGCAGGAATCAGAACACCGCTACCTTTGAATAAAAAAGTAGCAACTGATGGCAACTCCTTAGAAGCCAACCATCCTGATGCATTTAAAGAGATTAGAGATATTTCGGATAAACTTGAAACACATTTTAAAGATGTTCAAGATATTGAATTCACGATAGAAAATGAAAAAATCTTCTTGCTTCAGACTAGGAAAGCTAAAAGAACTGCCCAAGCAAGTGTAAAAATTGCAATAGATATGGTGAATGAAGGAGTTATTTCTAAAGAGGAAGGGCTCCTTATGGTTGATGCTAATAATATAACTAATCTTTTACATCCACAGTTTGTGGAATATCAAGATAAAAAATTCTTTAACAAAGCCCTTAATGCATCTCCTGGTGCAGCAGTAGGAGAAATTGTTTTTGATGCAGATAAAGCTGAAGAGGAGGCAGTAAAAGGTAGAGAGGTGATATTAGTTAGAGATGAAACAAGTCCAGAAGACATTCATGGTATGCATTCCTCTGTAGGAATACTTACAACCAAAGGCGGTATGACAAGTCACGCTGCCGTTGTTGCACGAGGAATGGGTAAACCCTGCATAGTAGGTGCAGAAAATCTTATCATCGATTTAGAAGAAAAGACAATTTCAAACGGAACAATCGTGCTTGAAGAAGGAGACATCATCTCTCTTGATGGAACACTAGGAGAGGTTTATATAGGGGAGTTAAAATCTGAACCACCTAAGCCATCTCAAGAATTTAATACACTGATGGAGTGGAGTGATGAATTTAGAAGGATGAAAGTCAGAGCTAATGCAGAAACAACGACAGATACTTTGAAAGCATTAGAGTTTGGTGCAGAGGGTATTGGTCTCTGTAGAACAGAACATATGTTTTTTGAAGGTGAGAGAATTATTCCTATGCGTGAGATGATTATGTCTGACAGCGTTCAAGGTAGAAAACGAGCATTAAACAAATTAATCAAGTATCAGATTGCAGATTTTGAATCTATCTTCACCTTACTAAAAGATAAACCCATTACTGTAAGGCTACTAGATCCACCAATGCATGAGTTTTTGCCTAAAAGCGATATTGAAATGACAGATTTAGCAAATGTGATAGGTGTTACTCCAACCTATGTCCGGGAAATGCTTTTAAGACTTTCAGAAAGCAATCCTATGCTCGGTCATCGTGGGGTAAGGCTTGGATTAAGCTACCCAGAGATTTACGAAATGCAAGTTGAGGCAATTTTGAGTGCAGCACATAAGCTATATAAAGATGATGGTGTAACGATAACTCCTGAAATCATGATTCCACTAGTGATGAATGCTTCAGAGTTACAGCAGATGAAAGAAATCCTCATTAACAAAATTGAGATAATTGAAAAAAAATTAGATTATAAATTTTCCTACACCATTGGAACAATGATTGAACTGCCAAGTGCAGCATTAAACTCTGCATCAATCTCAGAACATGCAGATTTCTTCTCATTTGGAACTAATGATTTAACACAGACTACTCTCGGACTTTCAAGAGATGATGCATCTAAGTTCTTAAATGAATATGTTGATAGAGATATATTTAGTATTGATCCATTCGTATCAATTGATGTTGATACTGTTGGAAAGCTTGTAGAGATTTCTGTGCGTGATGGGAAGGCGAAGAATAAAGAAATAAAAATAGGAGTTTGCGGTGAACATGCTGGAGAGTCAGACTCAATCCATTTTCTTAACACATTAGGTATTGATTACATTTCCTGCTCTCCATTTAGAATTCCAACGGCTCGTTTAGCAGCAGCACAAGCTGAAATTTCTAAATAATTAAATTTCTTTGATACATTGTCTCTACTTTTTGAGTCTTAGTTAGTAGGATAAAAATATGATCTTAAAAGATAAAAAAATATTAATTACTGGAATACTAACCGATAAAAGTATTGCTTATGCATCTGCTCAAGTGGCATTAGAAAATGGAGCCCAAGTTGTTGCTACAGGATTTGGTAAAGGTCTTAGAATCACAGAAAGAGCAGTTAAAAGATTATCCGAGGACATTCAGGTTTACGAAATGGATATTCAAAATCCTGAGCAGATTGAAAAAACAGTTAATAATGTCCAAGAAAATATAGGAAATCTTGATGGAATCCTTCATGCTATTGCATTTTCTCCAACTGAAGCAATGGGAGGTAATTTCATGAATACAAAAGTAGAGGATGCGCTAACTTCCTTTGAAGTATCGGCATTTTCCTTGAAAACTCTAGCTCAGGGTTTCTCACCAATTTTAAATAACCCTGGATCAATTGTTGCTTTAGATTTTGATAACTCACAAGCTTGGCCAGGATATGATTGGCAGGGAGTGGCAAAATCAAGTCTTCAATCGATTGTCCGCTATTTAGCTTTTTATATGGGTAAAGAAGGAGTCCGAGTAAATGCAGTTGCTTCTGGTCCTCTAGCTACAACAGCAGCAAAAAATATCCCTGGATTTGGAGAAATGAATGATGAATGGGATGAGAGAGCACCTCTTGGATGGGACTCCAAAGATGCATTACCGGTTGCAAAAGTGGTTAACTTTCTACTTTCTGAATTTTCTGAGGCTGTATCAGGAGAGATAATCCATGCTGATGGGGGAGCACACTCCGTTGGTGGAACGATGTTACCTTAATAGCCTGAAGACCCTGCCACTGTAGGATCTCCTACGTCTCCATCTTGAAAAATATCTCTTATTGTACTTAAATCTGGTTTGCTGATTACTGGTGCTATATATGTGTTAAACAACTCATAGCCCAGTGGATTATTTGCAAGAATACCTGATGGTGTCCGTACACTGTCGCTCCATTCGGGAGAAAGTGATCCATTTTCCCATAAACTTGTGTATTCAAACATACTGAAATTAAGCAAGTACAAATATTCTTTCTGAGCAACTTCAAACATGAATGGATCAGACTTCCAAGCATCTCCACCATATCCTTCTGAATCCCAAAGCCCTCCATCATAAGCTTCCTGCATTGCGGCATATGTCGGTCCACTTGCCCAATCTGATGAAAATTCAGAATACTGTTTTAAAGCTAGCGCGTCTAAACCGCTCATATGAATTGTATGAAATACGTGTTCAATAACTTCTGCTGCATCAGTATCACCATTTCCGAAACCTTCACCAGATGAATTTAGATACCAGACCATGTCGTTGTCATAGTGTGAATCAAATAAATAATCTAAATCATAACTCTCAGCAGACATTAGAAAGTTTGGACTGTAATCATCTCCACCACCACGCGCTACTTTTTGAAGAGTCGGCATTCCAGCATGATAGGTACCACTATCACCTCTCAATGTTTTGATAAAGGTCTTTTGTTTATCTGCATCTATGTTTTCACCAGTTGGATCTGTAAATAGTTCAACCATTCGTGCAACTTTTTCTATAAAAGCATCTGGGACGGCAACTTGTCCTCCAACATTTCCTGCTGCCATAATTCTTACACCATTAATAGTTACTTCACGTTTGAAAAATTCACTAGGTATTTCAACAATACGGTCTTTGTCATAAGCTTGGATAGTAAGAACATCAATGATTTCACCTTTTCGATATACAGGAATTGTAGTTGTAGTAGTAGTAGTTGTGGTAGTTGTCTCTTCCTCAACAACTGAAGTCTCTTCCTCAACAACTGAAGTCTCTTCCTCAACAACTGAAGTCTCTTCCTCAACAACTGAAGTCTCTTCCTCAACAACTGAAGTCTCTTCCTCAACAACTGAAGTCTCTTCCTCAACCCTACTAGAAATTGCATCATCTGAATTTCCACAACAGATAACCAATAAAGATAAAAGAAGTAACGATATTTTATTAGAAATTTTATTATTCATGGGTGAATCCTAACATCGATGGATAATAAACCGTACAGGAAGGATTATCCATTTACTTTATACCATTCCCAAGTATGAAAGTTGAAATCATATTCTCCGTTCAAATAACTTTCACTTTCTGCTGGTAAATATGAATTCGGCCTTCCACAATAATAATCTGCTACATAATATCTTCCATCAGCACCTCCAACCGTTCCGCCGGAAAGAAAAGTACCTTTAAATCTCTCACAACTTACATCGAACACATCTTTTTCTTTTATGAAGTAATACTGACGCAAAGCCTCTGCTATTGCTCTTTCCCCTTCATCCAAAGCTGGATGATTATTAAGGTTTTCATAAATACGCATAATTGATTGATATGTAAACATACTCCAAATATCTGTGGGGTCATAACTGACTGCGGTTCTCAATATTTCTAAAGATTTAAAGAAGTAAAATAAAGATTCTTGTTCTTTCCCTTCCTGTAAATAGGCTATAGCAATATCTGCATAATTGTTTGCAAGCCCAGTATGGGTACGAATAAAACTTTCAAAGTTATTATCCCACCAAAATGGATTACTTCCATCTACTGCGAACCCTAATTTAACTGGATCTTGTCTTATGTTTTCTACATCACAATCTTTCAGTTCTACACTTAGCTGTTCCTTATTTGCAAAACATACTGTGGTTGTTAGTCCATCAAGATTGGCTTGTAAACGTGCTACAGATGCCCATGATGCTGCAGAAGCAAACTCTTTTAACTCAAGTAAATCTTTATCTAACTGAGCTTTATCAATGCCATTATCTCTATTTATGTTGACTCTTTCATTTAAAACTGTGTTAAGAAAAGCATTACTTCCATTAATACTTTTGGCTACATCATAAGCTTTAGTATATGAATTGTAAGCATCTTCAGGCTTGACAGAATTGGACCACCCGTTTTTTTCCATTATTAAACCTTTAACTAGATAAGCATGTGGAAGATTTGGTATGAGTTCAATTGCTTCTTCTATAAATTGTAATGAGTTATCTTCCAGAGCTTTAAAGAAGAGTTCTTTATAAAGATCTATGTTCGATACTTTTATAGAGCCATTTTCAATTTTAGTATTTTCTATTTTACTTAAACCTATGTAGCTTGAAGAATCTAAAAGTAATTCCTTTAAGTTAATATTTGTATTTGCCTTATTATCCCAAGCGTAATTCATTGATAATCTGTAATCTCTCCAAGAGTTATTGGGTTCTGAGTTGATTAAGTTTTCCTGTATACCGCTGTTGAATACGATTTCTGCCTCGCTGAATGGTCTCTCAGCAATATTAACTATTGCTACATTGAGTTGTTTTGGTTCATCACCATAGACATAAGAACGTGGACCAAAGTGCTCTATATAATCACCAATATCCCATGAAATTACTTCTTCTGCAAAAACTTCATTATCTTCATTACAAATATACTCAAACTTAGTTTCAACACAACCTTGAATTGAGGGATTTACTAAATTGTAATATGTTTCTGAAACTTCATTTGCTTTCATGACACCAGCAGCATATAGAAAAATATCACTCGTTTGTTTAATTATGCTGTCAATGGCTACAGCTTTAAATTTTCCATCTTGGAATACCAATTTTGTATCTACTGTATTTGATATATTTTTTGAAATTTTTACATTCTTATAATTACGGCCATCAGGCATTAGGATTTTAAATCCGCCCTGTAAGGAATTTATAGCTGTAGTGTGAGGGGTTAAATGTTGACCATCATCAGAAAGAGAACCTCTATTTGGAGCTGGGAAAGGATCACTAATACCACCATCTGTTTGACCAAAAATAGAATGTTCATATTCATGTAAGAAAGCTGACATAGTGGGATCTCCCATCATGAGAACAGCTTGAAGTTCCATGTGAGCCTTACCATCAATCCATGGGCCAAATTTTATATCTGTTGATTTAGCAGGAGAGGGATCACCATTTTTAAGATAGTAATCATGATAAAAACCTGTTCCACGAATATGGTCATTAAGTCTAATCATATGACCTCTTGAAAACTCTTCTCGTGGTTTAATAACTATCATATTGATATTGTCATCAAATAATTTAAACACATAGCGATAAAGCAGTGAATCTTCGTTTGGGGAAAAGACAATTGGATTATTAAAGTTATCGTACTGTGTATAGTCATAACCAATGTTGAGAAACATACCTGAATCAGTTAGTACAACATTTTCACTTATTTGATAAATCTCTTCACTATCTCTTAGTGCAGGATCTAAGATATACAGCTTATTAATTTTTTCATATACAGTGTTATTGAAACTAACTGTCTTCGCAACAGTTATACAGTTATTTGTATAAACACCATCTCCTTTAACGGTATCACCATGAGTTCCATCATCATAAACATATGCTTTTTCAGAGTTCCCCTTTTGTGATGAAGAAAATGAGTCTTCTAATTCCAGTTTTGTAAGACCATTTCTAGAAGATTTATCATCTACAATAGTTACCTGTGTTGCTTCATCGGCGAAAATTACCTCTGGGTTGAAATAAATTTCATACTGATTATCTGCATATCTTGTTCCGAAAGATCTACGCATATATTCAGTTCTATATATACTCGTTGGAAAGAATCTCTCAACCTCTTGAGGATTAGTAAAACTATTATCTGAAACTGAAGCATCACAACTATCTGCCCGTTGTGGTTCAAAAAGATTTGGAGTAGAGCAATTTAGATTTCCATTTTGTATATCGCACAATCTATTGATGTTTAAACTCCTACCTGCATTAGAAGTCAGCGATGATTCTTCATCAGAAAATGACCCAATCTCTTTACCAATTTCTCCTTCTCCACAAAGAGGAAGTAGTTTAGTTTTTAGAATTTCTATCTCTTCTTTAGTTTGATCTAAATATGATTTAATAAATGTTAAACCTTCAGGAGTTGGCTTAAGTCTGTCACCTTTAAGTAGATTTTTTATTTTTGTATCACTGATAACAATATTATCTAGAGAACCAAGATCTATATTTTCAATAAAATCATACTCTGCTTCTCTTTCGTATTCATCCTTTCTGTCTTCAGGGAAGTCTTCAAGGCGTTCACTCAAGTGTGCTTCAATAACTATTCGAAGTTCATAAAGAGCTAATAATCTACTACTTAGTGGACCAAAAATTTCAATGTCGTAACATCCTTCTGTTCGGTAAAAAGAAGTAGTAGATCCAAGAGAGTCATCAGCTCCATCAGCTCCATCAGCTGAAATTACTATATCATCACAAGGTGGAAAAGAAGACAAAAGATTCTCCTGAGCAGTTATAAATTCTTGGATTTCTTCAAGTTCACTCTCATTATCTGGTGAGTTAATATTTATCTTTTTTTCTATTTCAATTATTTCTTCTTCTAGTTGTGAAACTCTCGGATCATCATTTCCTTGTAGATAAAGTTCCCAAGTTGCATTGAGTAAATTTAACTTGTCTTGGGCCAAAATTAACTTTTCTTTCTCTTCTTCAGTCAATGAAGGTTTTGCTTCTAAAACGCTTATAGTGCCATCAAAAAGTTCCTGGATAATGCTGTCCTGACCAAAATTTTCAAAATCAACGTCATCATAATTAACACCTGTCTTCATTTTTAAATTCTCAATTTGTTTAATTAATTCTTCAATATATTGAGAATTTTGATTGCGGAAGTTCTTTAGTTCAGTAAGCTCACTTTGAAGATTTTCTAAAATTGCATTAAGTTCCTCGATCGTCTCTCCATTACCTAGAGAAATCTCACTTTCACTGATAATTAATTCTATTTCTTTAATTTCAGAGGCACTTAAACATTCTTGGTCTGATATAACTGTCGTAGATTCTGGAAGGTCATCACCACCACATAGCGTCAGCAGTAAGGACATTATTACAAATAGAATTTTTTTCACGATCATTTATTATAAACTATAAAACTCATAATCATCTTTTCCAGAGATAATTTTAAGGTGAGCAAAAGAAAAACTGAACATTTACCCTACTAGTGAGAATGAACGTATCTTTATTACATAAAAATAGATTAAAATGAAGTTAAGCTTGAATAGTGAAAAAATTTAGCTTCTTAGTTTTTATACTTTTATTAAATTTTTGTTCCTCTGATTCAGAGGAGACTACAAATGAAAATATTGAGTCACAACTTTTAGAAGAAATACCATCTCCAGAATCAGAAATTATTACATCAGAAACACAAAAGGATGAAAATCCAGGACCAGAAGCTGAAGAAATAGAAGAGGAAACTACAGAGGATGAGGAATCAGAAGAATATTATGAGATAATAGATGAGGAAAATTTACCTGATTATTCTGAGCACATTCCAGGAACCTTTTTAGCTGAGCACTGTTTTTTTGAAGGTAGAATTGCAGGCGAATATTATGAAAAAGAATCTCTTTCTGATTTAGGTATAGATGAAGAACTGAATCAACAATATTTTACTAAACATCAACAGTACCAAGATGGAAACATTCAGTGCTCACCAAATGGACATGTTAATTTTTCTATCGGAGGGGATGTTCTTCAGACGTCAGACATATTTAAGCCTGAATCCCAGAGGAGAGACCTTTATGGACTATCATTTTATGACCGAATATTTTCATTTTATGATGTAGCACCAGATGCACAAAATGGCCTGTGGGGACAATGGATTCAAGCTCCAGATTCCCACCCATTTGGCCCTGGTGGGGGTTCTATTGAAGGTGGTTTATACGTTAATCATAAAGTAGGGCGCACAAAGTTTCCTAAGTATATGGCTAGTGGAGCTACTCAGTTCTATTCACCGGATAGTTCGTACTATGGTTGGGGATTTTTTGAAAGAAGAACTGATTGCGAGTGCTACGGTGGAATACAGATAACAAATAGGGTTCTTAATACACCAAATCTTATATCTTTTGATGAACAGCAAAATACGTTTGATGATGATGGTGGAATTTATTTTGGCCATGGTTGGTTTGCCCTACCTCTTATTGGTGGAGATTATAGAGAGCTTGTAGAAGAGCCTTCCGAAGATATTGGAAAATTGACATGGACATTTTTTATGAATTCAGCACAATTTAGTGGACCTACATGGGCATATGTCCCAGAATTTTGGTATAGAAGAATGGATACGTGGAATATATATGAGTCCTATGCAGATTACTCAGACCAGACAAAAGAAATTGCTAAAAAATATTTACAAGGTGAGATTTCTCAAGAAGAACTCGATGGATATATAACTAACCTTGATTGGTATAGAGATTCTGCAAATAATTATGATTATGAAAGTGCACCTCCATTTTGGGTGGAAGAGAAGAATACACTAGCTTATAAGACCCAAAGTTATGCGGCTATGGGTTCAGAAATGGAACCTGTTCCTGCATTTTCCTATAGAGATAATAATGGAGATCTTTTTGTAAAGGTATTTCCACCAAATGTTCCAAATAAAAAAGATAAAGAGTTCTTTACTCTTGATGGAAGATTTTATGATGTTCGTCTTTACAATCATTTTCAAGATTTGCTATCTGGAAAAAAAGATTTTTCGCAGACAAGCATTGACGATTACTCTGATCAATTAATTATAGAAGAGGGGCAAAAAGCTAATCCCAACCTCTCTCCAACAGCACTTAGTCTTGAAGATGTCGAAGATTTATCAGAATTTTCATCTTTTACATTGGAGTGGAATCTAAGGCTAAAAGCAGAACAAAACGAATATGGAGAAACAAATACCTATTGGGATTGGACCGGAGTTAAAGAAAACCAAAGAGATGTAAATACTTACTATAAAGTAACAGAGGCAGACAACATCGAGGATTATCGGTTTACTTCTGTAAGCAGAGATCAAGCCCCTGAAGAGTTGATTGATTTGCAGTACAGTAATCTTGAAAATGTTGTTAACTTTACACCACACATAGAGAGTGAAGAAGACCTAGAACTTGAACAAACAGTTATGGAAAATGATTTAGAGAATTTTGGCATCAGCACAGACCCAATTAATTACACCTGCTGGTTGTGTGATAGTGATGGATGCGACGAAACTATTTATGAAACTTTTCTCGACGATGGGAGTACAGTTCGCTATAGATGGTATAGGTTTAAAGACCAGCCAACCTTTCAAGAACTTAAAGTTGATTATCCAGATGTATACACAAGTGAGTATCTAGATGAATTACAAAAGCAAATAGAAAACATACAATCTAACTGGGATAGTAGTCAAGAGTTTATACCTACACCAAAAAGCTTAACTAATGTAAGGCTTGCGGAGCTAGACCATGGATTAATAGTTGAACCACCGGAAGGACTTGAACTTGGTTGGGTACCTATTGTAATTGAGGTGTTTCACCCAAATGGTGAAGCTCAAAATAGTATTAGCTTTTTAGATATAGAGCTTGATGAAGATGTATATGGCGGTTTTGTATCTGGACGATAGTTGCCTTACATTTCTTGAGATATAAAGTATATATTCAGTTAATCCTTTTTAAAGATTAGTATGTGAATATGAGCAAAATACCTATTCTCTTATTTATTCTCTTGTTTACATTTTGTGCCCCTGATGATGAAAAAATTTTTATAAATGAAGATGGTGTAGAAGTTTGTGATGAAGATCAAAAAGACTCTGAAGGAAGATGTTACGAACCAGATGATGAGTTAAGCGGTGAGGATAATATTTTTATGATTTTCCCTGGTACAGAAAAACAAGCTAACAAAATTATTGAATGTGTAAGAAAGTATGATGCTAGCTTACAAGATTTTCCAGATGCTGTAGTAAATAGTTCGGAAGTTGCTTTTAACGTTACAGATTATACAGACGGAACTTATGGATTAATTGATGAGGCTTTAGCCAGTTGTGGTTACTAACTAGTAGATATTTTTTAAAAAAATTAATCAGTTAATCCTTTTTAAAAACAAGAACTCCATTGTGCCCACCAAATCCAAAAGAATTGGACATTGCTGTTGATAGTTCCTTTTTTATGGCATTATTTGGGGTGTATTTTAAATCACATTCTTCATCAGGATTATTTAAATTTATAGTAGGTGGGATAACACCATTTTTGAGGGTTAGAACTGAGACCATAGCTTCAAACGCACCTCCACCACCAAGCAGATGACCAGTCATAGACTTTGTAGATGAAATGTCTATTTCATAAGCTCGTTCTCCAAAGACAGTTTTTATTGCTGCAGTTTCATTTTTGTCATTTGCTGGTGTCGACGTTCCATGGGCATTAATGTAATCAACTTCATCTATTGTTAAACCTGCATCAGCAATTGCTTTTTGCATAGCAACTACGGCACCTTTCCCACCTTCAGCAGGAGCAGTGATATGAAATGCATCTGTAGTTGCACCATAACCAGCAACATATCCATATATTTCAGCACCTCTGTTAATTGCAGACTCCTCACTTTCCATTACTAAAACTGTTGATCCCTCTCCCATAACAAAACCATCTCTATCTTTATCAAAAGGCTTACAAGCTTCTGTCGGGTTTTCATTGTTAGTCGAAAGTGCTCTAATTTGAGCGAACGCCCCTATTGTCATGGCAGTAGTTCCAGATTCAGTTCCTCCAGCTATGACCATGTCCACAATTCCATTTTGTATCATATTTTTAGCCTCACCGACTGCATTTGCAGAAGCTGCACAAGCAGTTGTAATTGTTAGAGAGGGTCCCTCTATACCATACTTAATAGCAACCTGACCAGTACTTGAATTAGGCATCAACTGAGTTATAGCTAGAGGATTGATTCTTGAAGCTCCTCTTTCATCAAAAGTTCTAACTGCCTGCTCTGTAGAACCAATCCCACCAATACCTGTTCCGAAAACAATCCCTACATTGGGACCTAAACGTTCTTCAGTATTTAAATTTGCATCTTTTAGAGCTTCCTCAGTTGCAAATATTGAGAGCTGTGATGATTTATCTAATTTACGTGCTTGTTGTTTGCCCATGTATTCATTAGCATCAAAATTTTTTACTTCACCAGCGAAGGATACTGGAAGGTCGCTTGTGTCAAAAGATGTTATTGAACCAATACCGGACTGACCATTAATTAGGCCATTCCACGTATCGGAAACGTTATTTGCTATAGGGTTTATCGTTCCTAAGCCAGTTATAACAACACGTCTTTTAGACATGATTGTTTAGAGTTTAGAGTGCAGTAAGTTTACGGCCTGACCAACTGTTCCAACATCTGTGAGTTCTTCGTCATCAATTTCTATTTCAAATTCATCTTCAAATGCCATAACAACCTCAACAATACCTAAAGAGTCAATATCTAAATCTTCTTCAAGCTTTGCTTCCATAGTGACCTTTTCTGCCTCAATTCCGAGTTCATCGACGAATAGATTTTTTACTTTATCAAAAACTTCATTTACTTCCATAGTTGTCCCCCTTAACTTAAGTAGTTAGTCCTCCATCAACTGGAAAAACTTGTCCTGTTATATATTCTGACTCATCTGAACACAAAAAAGATACCATATTTGCAATATCTTCTGGTTTACCGACTCTCTTTATTGAAAGTTGTTCTATAATATCTTCTTTTTTTTCATCATTTAAGAAAGAAGTCATATCCGTTTCAATGTATCCAGGAGCTATGACATTAGAGGTTATGTTTCTTGAACCAAGCTCCTTACTTATTGTCTTTGCTAGTCCTATTAAACCAGCTTTAGATGCAGCGTAATTTGATTGTCCGGTGTTACCACTTATTCCGGCAACTGAGGAGATAAAAATTATTCTTCCCCATTTATTTTTCATCATACCTTTGATAGCTCTTTGAGAAGCACGGAAGGAACCTGTTAAATTTGTATCAATAACCGAATCCCAGTCCTCTTGTTTCAATCTTGGGAAAATATTATCGTTTGTTATACCAGCATTATTAATCAATATATCTACAGAGGAGTAGACATCCTCGACTGTCTCAAAACATTGATTAACTGAGTTTTGATCTGTTACATCAATACTTACAGCAGTAGCATTTCCGCCAGCTGTTTGAATTGCATCAACAACTTCATCAGCTTGTTCTTTGGAAGTAGAATAACCAACTGCAACGTTGCATGTTAGTCCAAGATTTTTAGCAATAGCTTTACCTATTCCTCTTGAACCACCTGTTACTAATACTGTTTTCATGTTTATTCAGCTTTTTTTCCATGAACAAAATAATCTATCGATTCTTTGATGGCATCAATACCAGTACCATCAAATTCTGGTAAAGCTGCATCTGTCTCGCCTAAAGGCGTAACACGTTGACCTAATTTTATTGCAGCTGCTCCCCATGCAAGACCTGCACCTACTGCAGTGATAATCATAGTTTCACCACCTTTGATAGAACCATCTTCTATTCCATCAACAAAAGCTGTGGGAATTGAAGCAGCAGAAGTATTGCCATACTTATGTACATATTTTAAAGTCTTTGCGTTTGGCAATTTTAAATTTCTTTCTAGTCCTTCAATAATTCGCAGGTTTGCTTGGTGGGGAATAAGTAAGTCAATATCTTCTTTCGTTAAACCTGAAAGTTTAATCGCCTCTTCAGTTGCATTTCCCATAGCCCGGATACCATTTTTAAATATTTCCTGTCCATCAAATGTCCAGGTAATTTCAGCGGCAGCATAGGGTGTAAATCTATTCATTGCAGATCCAAAGTTAGGAACCTCTAATATTGCTAACTTATCAGAGCTGAGACCATTCTTAAAAGAGTAAATCTCACCTTCTGATTCCTCGTTACTTTGTTGAACGACCATAGCACCCGCACCATCTCCAAAAAGCACTGCGGTATTTCTATCAGACCAATCAAGTAACCATGTAATATGTTCTGAACCAATAACTACAGCATTCTTATAAATACCACTCTCTATGAAAGCTTTTGCCTGTTGCATTGCATATAGAAAACCAGCACAAGCAGCATTTACATCATACACAATTGCATTTACACATCCCATTTTTTTCTGCACATGTGAAGCTGCAGATGGGACGATACTATCTGGTGTACATGTTGCAAGAATGACTACATCTATATCTTCTGGCTGAAGACCGGCAGTTGCAATTGCTTTAAGTCCTGCAACGGTTGCCATATCAGAGTTGTTTACATGTGAAAATCTTCGTTCTTTGATACCAGTTCTTTGTTGTATCCATTCATCTGAGGTATCGATAAATGTAGCCATATCATCATTAGTAACTACATTATCTGGGACGCACTTACCCCAACCAGTTATTGTTGATTTCAAAATTACTCCCAACTATTAAGTTATAGATTCTAGTGAATTAATTACCCTAATTTCTTTACTAGATATAGACTTCTTAACCATTCCAGCAGTTACATTGCCAGGACCAATATGTATCCATTCTGAAGGTTTAATTTCATCATCTATCTTAAGTATTTGGTCATAAAATAGCACAGAGTTGTCAATTTGATCAACTAAGCGTTCTTTAAGGGTTTCTTTAGACGCTAAGTTTGCATCAACATTCATATAGACAGGTATTGAACCATCTTTTAGCGTAACCTCTTCAAACGCAGCTGCAAGTTCTGGTTTTGCAGGGGAGACAATTTTACTATGAAACGCACCAGCAACTTCAAGAGGTATAACCCTTCTTGCGCTTAGTGCTTTCGAGTTAGATTTGAGATATTCAAGGTTTTCAATGGTTGAACTAATAACTATTTGAGAAGCATCATTGTAATTGGAGATCCAGACTTCAATATCTTGAGAATTTAAAGCTTCTATCTCTTTTAGTGTTGCCTCCAAGTCGGTAGTCAACACTGCTGCCATACCAGTATTAGAGTTTTCAACGGATGCTTGCATCGCTTCACCTCGAACAGAGATAACTTTTAAAGCATCGGTATAATCAAAAAAACCACTTAGGGCAAGGGCAGTATACTCTCCAAGTGAATGTCCTATAAGAGCAGATGGCTTTCCATAGTTGTTAATTACTTCTAAACCGTAACAATAGGAGATTGCAAATATATATGGTTGAGCAATATTAGTCTTCTTAATAGACTCAGCATCACCATTATTAATGATGTCTTTCAGGGACCATCCCAGTGAATCGTCGAAAATATCGATTAGGAGTTCGGGATATTTTTCAAGAAGTTCTTTCCCCATTCCTGGTTCTTGAGAGCCCTGTCCCGGAAACATTCCAACCCAACTCATTACACCACCTCAGAGACTGCGAAAGCAATTGCCATTTCTTGCTCATGAGACAATGAGATATGTACATCTTTTATATTATTCTCTGAAGCTAGCGCAGCCGCTTTCCCATGAAGAATGACTGTTGGTTTTCCACCACCAGTGATTTCTATTTCTTTCCAGTTCAACTGACGCCATCCTTTTCCAAGAGATTTCATAACTGCTTCTTTGCCTGCAAACCTTGCTCCTAGTCTTTTCGAAGGATCATTAAACCTATTTGCATAAAGTATCTCATTTTTTGTGAAACATCTTTTTTCAAACTTGGACTGATTTTTACTCAGTAGTTTTCTCACTCTATTCAGATTAACTTGATCAACCCCGACGCCGTAGATACTCGTCATTAGAGTTCTATTTCAACAAGGACATCACCTTTATTTACTGGCTGACCTTTTTTAATATTAAATTGTTTAATTACACCATTTATAGGTGCAGTGATGACATTCTCCATTTTCATTGCCTCTAACACAAAGAGAGAATCACCCTTTTTAACCTTTTTACCCTTTTTAGTCATTGTGTCCATAATGGTACCTTGCATGCTTGCAGTAATTATTCCTGGATTTCTAATGCTTCCAGTCAAGTCCATCCCTATTCTTTTAGGTGGTTGTGGTGCGAGAGTTGGTGAACCTGTTTCGTCGAGAGAGATATTTACTTTTCTAGGTCTATCAGTAGACACTTCCTCTTGAACTTCCTTAATTTTGAAGTTTTCTTCTAGAAACTTAACATGAACTTTACCTTCTTTAAACTCCTTAGTCTTGAGGACATCAGACAAGACCCCAATAGTTGTTGGAATCCCTCCAACAATATATTCTTCTAAGCAACGTTCTCCTTTAGATAATGCCTCTTCTCTTGAAACACCCCAAACAATTAATTTTGCAATTAAATTGTCATAAAAGTGAGATATTGCAGTTCCAGTTCTAACCCATCCATCAACACGTACACCATTTCCCATAGGTTCTCTATATTCCGTAATTGTGCCAGGAGTTGGTAAAAAGTTATTTGCTGGGTCTTCAGCATTGATTCTAAATTCGATACTGTGACCTCTTGGTTCAACTACAAAATCTTCTAATGAGTTTCCAAGAGCTATCTTTATCTGCTCTTTGACAATATCTATTCCATAACGCATTTCAGTAACAGTGTGCTCCACTTGAAGCCTCGTATTCATTTCAAGGAAGTAAAAATTCTCATCAGAATCAGCTAAAAATTCAACTGTTCCAGCATTTACATAGTTAGAGATATCTGCAATTCGCATTGTTGCATCTTTTAGTTTTTCTTTTCCATACTCTGAAAGCCATATTGGAGGACTCTCTTCAATAAGCTTTTGATTTCTTCTTTGCAATGAGCAATCTCGCTCTCCGAGGTATATATGGTTTCCAAATTTATCACTAAGAATCTGTGTCTCCACATGCCTTGCTGGCTTTATAAACTTTTCAACATAAACCTGGTCAGATCCAAAATAAGCTTCACTCTCTCGTTTAACAATTTCAAAGTTTTCATCTAGCTCAGCGTCATTTTTAACAATTCTCAGTCCTTTTCCACCACCACCGTGTGCTGCTTTTAGGGCAACTGGATAACCAAATTTGTTGGCATCTTTCAATGCTTCTCTCTTTGTTCTTGATGGTTTCAGTTGACCTGGTACAGGTTGTAGTCCTGCTTTAGAAATAAGTTTTCTTGATTCAATTTTGTCACCCATAGATTTAATTGTTTCAGCATTTGGCCCTATCCAGATGATCCCTTTTTTTTGGACTGCTTTTGCAAAATCTGCGTTCTCAGCTAAAAACCCATATCCTGGGTGAACCATATCTGCATTGGTCTCATCAAGAGCCTTCATTAGATTTTTAATGTTCCTATAGCTTTCTGCAGGAAGCGATCCACCAAGATAGTATGATTCATCAGCTCTTTTTACATGCAGAGAATCAGTGTCTACATCTGAGTACACGGCAATCGTATATAAGCCCATCTCTTTTGCAGAGCGAATTATTCGAAGTGCTATTTCACCACGATTTGCAATAAGGAGTCTTTTTTGAGTCATAAGTTATTTAATTTTGTATGCAATTAAGACTGCGCCAAATCCTTTTATTAAATCACCAATTAGAAAGGGTGCAACACCGATAGTAAAGGCTTCGATTACTGAAATATTTAAAATAATAGTAAGCCCAAAAACCCCACATAAATAGATCATGCCGGTTCCTAAAAGTATTCCAACCAAGGGTGTGTGTGATAACCTTCCAATAATCTGAGCAGCTAGAAAGAAACCAATAATGTAACCTATCGTTGGACTTTTTAAAATTGCTAATCCTGCAACGCTACCTGAAAAGAAAGGGAGACCTGCTAAACCTGTAAACAAGTACATCAACATACTAAGTGATCCAAAAGTACTACCTAGCAAAAGGCCAGCCAAGATAACAACAAATGTTTGAGCTGTTATTGGCACAGGGGTTATTGGGAGTTCTATTCTAATTTGAGCACTTAGCGCTGTGACAATTGCAAAACCAAGAGAGAGAAATAAGTTTCTAGCAAGTGATCCTTTTTCTACCCAAGTAATGGCAATATTTTTAGAGGGGAATGTTTCCATGCTTATCTCCTAAATTAGTTTTATTTACAAGCTCTTTAAAAGCTTCAGTAACAACTTTTCTTGTTTCTCTCGGTTTAATAATCTTATCTATCAATCCAAGTTTTGCAGCAATATCAGGGTTACTAAATTTTTCATTATATTCATCAACAAGCTTTGCTTTAAACGCATCTTTATCACTAGCTTCTTTAATTTCTCGTTTATGAATAATATCTACTGCACCTTCTGCACCCATAACTGCGATTTCAGCACTCGGCCATGCAAAAAGTTTATCAGCACCAAGTCCCATTGAGTCCATCACAATATATGCTCCACCGTATGCTTTTCTAACAACAACACAAACTCTTGCGACCGTTGCTTCAGAATATGCATACAGCAACTTAGCACCACTTTTAATAATTCCACCATGCTCTTGTTCTACCCCAGGAAGAAATCCTGGAACATCTACAAGTGTTAAAAGAGGTATGTTAAAAGCGTCACAAAAACGGACAAATCTTGCAGCTTTTTCAGAAGCATTAATATCTAACACTCCTGCAACTTCTAAAGGCTGGTTACCAATTATGCCAACAGTGTTGCCATTAAACCTGGCTAATGTTGTGATGATATTCAAAGCAAAGTTTGCGTGTATGGGATATTGTTCACCATCATCGACAATATTGTTAATAATGTCATTCATATCATAAGGTTGGTTCCTATTTTCAGGAATAAAAGAATCTAATAAATCAACATTTTTCTCTGTGTCATCCTCGGTAATAAATACGGGTGGCTTTTGATCAGCTGATTGGGGAAGGAAGCTTAAAAGGTATCGTACCTCATCAAATGCCTGTTGCTCGTCTTCACAAATTTGATGACTTACACCGGAGAGTGTTCCGTGAGCTTCAATTCCTCCAAGCTCTTCAAAACTAACATCCTCTCCTGTTACTGTTTTAACAACAGCAGGTCCTGTTACATAAAGTTGACCGATATCTTTTACCTGAAAAATGAAATCTGTTAGTGCTGGACTGTAAACAGCTCCACCAGCTGATGGTCCAACGATGACGGAAATCTGAGGAATTTTTCCAGAGGCCTGAACATTCTTTTTAAAAATTTGTGCATATCCATATAAAGATGAAATACCTTCTTGAATACGAGCACCGCCAGAATCTTTGATGCCAATAATTGGAGCTCTTGCTTCTAAGGCAAGATCCATGACTCTTAGAATTTTTTTGGCAACGATTTCACCTAAACTACCACCCATAATTGAGAAATCCTCTGAATAAATATATACGGGTCTTCCGTGAATAGTTCCAGAGCCTGTAATTACGGCTTCGCCATCAGGATTAGCTTCTGAAGAGACATTTTCATCGATCTCACTAAAAGAACCCTCATCTAAAACAAGGTGAATTCTCTCGTATGCAGTAAGCTTACCTTTTGGATGTTGAACTTTTTTGGCTCTCTCATCTCTTTTTTCAGCTAAATTTTCGTCTGACATGGTCGTCTTTCTTGTTTATTGTTAGTGTAAGTATTTGACCTATATATATGTAAAGAAGTAACACTATGAAAGTAGTTTTTTTTGAATCTATCCACAATACGCAGGATTATGCACTAGAGAATTTTGAGGCAGAACCCCTACTTGTGATTAGCTATTTCCAGGAAAAAGGTCGAGGTACAGATAATAAGGACTGGCAAAATGCTGACCAAGCATTGGCTTGTTCATTAGTTTTTACAGATATTCCAAAACCTTTTACAAAAACCTTAATTCCGCTAATTTCTGGAAATTCATTCATAAAAACGATTAATAATCTTCAACTCCAACTCAAATGGCCAAATGATATTGTGTTCAATGATTCAAAAGTTGGAGGAGTTCTAGTTGAAGAGAAAGAAAATAAAATATGCATCGGCATGGGAATAAACTATTTTTGGGATACCCCAGAGTTACCAAATGCCGCATCTTTATACGAAGAAAAAATAGATAATGAGACCATAAATCAAGATGCAACAACCTGGGCAGAACATACATTAGATACGATCCAGAACAACAGTTTTGATTTTGATGAGTATAAATCTCAACTGACAACACTTGGAAAGCTTATTGAATACCCAGAGGGAAGAGGGTGGGCAAGAGATATTGCAAAGGACGGCTCTTTAGTTGTTGAAACAATTTCAGGTGAGATGATTAATTTAACCTCTCCCTTAATATCAGAAGTGAAGTAGTTATCATTAATGAAGGTGATTATTAAATGAAACAATTAGTCGTTGAGAGAAATAACCCAGTACCAGTTATTTGGGAAACCCCCATTCCTCAACCTGGTCCAAATGAAGTATTAATTAGGAATCACTACTCAGTTGTATCTTCAGGTACAGAACTTGCTTCAATTGAGTCAGCAAACAAATCTGTCACCGATAAATTACAGGATTCTTCAAATATCAGCAAGGGACTAGATCTTCTTAAAAAAGAGGGTCTAGGAGCTGTAATTGATGCTGTCTTTCCAAAAAACGTTTTACCTCTCCAGCTTGGATACAGCTCATGTGGAGAAGTTATTCAAACTGGTAAAGATGTAAAAGATTTCCATGTCGGAGATAAAGTTGTTTCTAATGGAGCTCATGCTGAATATGTAACCGTTAATCAGAATTTGTGTTCAAGAATGCCTGATGAAACCTCCGAAAAAGAAGCAGCCTTCACAGTTCTTGGAAGCATTGCCCTACATGGTTTACGACTTTCAGAAACTACTCTTGGTTCAAAAATAGTCGTCATTGGATTGGGTATTGTAGGACAACTTGTATGTCGATTAGCAGAAGCTCAGGGTTCGGAAGTAATTGGTATTGATCCAGACGAGAAAAGAACTCAAGGTAGAGCTAATTTTTATACTTCGATTGATGGAGCTATTAATGACAAAAGTATAAATTCAGAAAATGTAGATGCAGTTATTATCACAGCCGCATCATCAAGTAACGAACCTATAGAAGTGGCAACACGAATAGCCAGGAACAAAGCAAAAATTGTCGTTGTAGGTGATATTCCTCTTAATATTTCAAGAAATGAATTTTACTATAAAGAGTTAGAGTTAGTAGTTTCAAAGTCCTATGGTCCAGGCAGGTATGATAAACAGTATGAGGTTCTTGGCAATGATTATCCAATAGAACATGTTCGATGGACAGAAAATAGAAACTTTTCTGCTTTTTTACAACTCTTACAAACAAATCAGCTCTCTTTAAGCGACATGATTTCTGAGGAGATAGATTTTATTGACTCTCCTTCGATTTATGAACGATTTGATTCTGAAGAGAAACCCCTTTCAATTGTTCTCAGATATGACTTAACAAATGAGCCGAAGATTGATTTTGAAAAACAAGATACTGAGAACTTAGCTGATAGTAAAAAAATTAAACTAGGAATAATTGGTGCTGGAAATTTTGCATCATCAACTATTCTTCCGATTTTGAGAGAGTTAAAAAGAGAGTGTGAAGTAGTAGGAGTCGCATCCTCAGGGGGTTTGAGCGCTGAACTGCTATCAAGAAATTTCAAAATAAAGAATAAATACTCGACTGAAAGTGAAATTTTTGAATCCGAAGAGATAGATGCAGTATTTATACTTACACAACACCATAATCATGCAGAATTGGTAATTAAAGCTGTTAATGCTGGAAAAGCAGTGTATGTTGAAAAACCTCTAGCTCTAGAAGTCGAATCTCTGACTGCCATTGAGGAAGCTATGTACAATGCAGAAAACCCTAAGATTTTCCTTGGTTTTAATAGAAGGTTTGCTGAAGCTACTCAATTTATTAAATCAAGGTTAAATACTTCTCCGGCAAACAGTATCAATTTTCGATTCAGTGTCCCTGCTTTAGATAAAGACCACTGGACAAATATGAAAGAAATTGGTGGCGGGAGAGTAGTTGGTGAGGCAGTACATGCAATAGATCTAGCTACATATTTATTTGACTCACTTCCACAAAGTATCTCAGCCTCATCACCCATTGACAAGGAAAATGACACAGCTTTAGATAATCAAGTATTTATTAATATTAATTTTGCCAACGGTTCTCACGCAGCAATTCAATATTTTAGTGAGACTAACCAAGCATTAGCTAAAGAACGAATAGAGGTTCATGGTGGTGGCAATTCTTATATAATGGAAGATTTCCAGATGCTCAGATACTTAGAAGGTTCTGATGATAAAAGTAAAGTATTTTCCAAAGGTAAGGGCCATAAAGAAGCTATTGAGACCTTTCTCTCCTATGTAAAAGGTGAGTCAAATAATCCATATACTTGGCTCGAACTCAGGTCTGTTGCTAAAGCAGCAATCTACTCTCAAGATTATATGAATTCAGGGTCTCAACACAGTATTTTTTCATAGATATGAATACTTCTTTCGATATTTATGAATTAAATAATGCTGTCCTAGAAGCTGCTAAAACTATAAAAGATATGAGAGATGATTTTACTATTGATTCAAAAGATGCAGTGGTGGACTTAGTAACAAATGCAGATCTTAAGGCTGAAGAAATTCTTATAGAAGCTATAACCAAATACTTTCCGGAGGATGGAGTTATTTCAGAAGAATCCGATGAAGTGATTTCCTCTAATGGAAGATCATGGTTAATTGATCCCTTGGATGGGACTGTAAACTACGCCAACAACATACCACAAGTAGCAATCACGCTGACTCTACTAATCAATAAAGTACCGGTACAAACTTATGTGTATGATATTTTTCAGGATGATTTATATGAAGGATATGTAGACAAGGGTGCCTATAAAAATTCTCAAAAATTACAAGTTACAAAAGAAACATCACTACAAAAAGCAATCGTTGCCACGGGTTTCCCCTATGACAGGTTGGAGTTTGGAGAGCAATACTTACAGACCTTCCTCTCGATTCTCAAAATGACGGGTGGAGTAAGAAGGTTTGGATCGGCAGCACTAGATGTTTGCTGGGTTGCCGATAATAAATTTGATGCTTATTATGAATTTTTTATTAAGCCTTGGGACACTTTAGGGGCTAGCTTAATTTTAAAAGAAGCTGGAGGACTTGTAGTTGATGAACATGAAGCCTTTCCAACACTTTCATCAAACTTAATTATTGCTACAAATAGAACTATCCATGATGATTTCAAGTCTTTAGTTCTTAAAAATATAGATTCTGATTTAAAAGAAAGATTTAGTTAGTTTTATTTCTTTCATCAAGTTGCTTTTATCATCGGGTTAGGATGTCTGTCAGTTATTTTTATGTAGAATTTGAGGAGTTTTTAAATTTAAGTGTTGATGAACAGATGGTAATCTTGAATAGAGAATGATTAAATTAGAAGGAACAGAATTTCAAATAGCTGTTTGGAAAGAACTCCTTAAAATTCCAAAAGGCAAAACTAAAACTTATAAAGAAATTGCTGTCGCAATTGGAAGGCCAAAAAGCTCCAGAGCAGTTGCTAATGCTTGTGCACAAAATCCATATGCACCAGATGTTCCATGTCATAGAGTAGTTCGCTCTGATGGGTCTCTTGGGGGATACAGTGCTGAAGGAGGGATTGAGCGTAAACGCCAACTATTAGAAATGGAATCAATGTAAATCAAATTTGTAG